>OIQM01000168.1_pt1 | contig 21671 bp, 20 predicted proteins | sample 1586021 | NCBI WGS metagenome assembly OIQM01 (sample SAMN02675049, study PRJEB24791) | human gut metagenome, SKBSTL061 | isolation source: stool | host: Homo sapiens | place: USA
CGTCGCGTGCACACCCAAGGGCACCTACATCCAGACGAAGTACAACCCCCTCGGGTATCTTCTGCTCACGCCGGTGTTCTTCGCGAGCATCGGTATCAATGTGCAGATCACGGGTCTGACGGGCGGCATGGTCGTCTTCTCGATTTTGCTGCTGCTTGTTTCGATCATCTCGAAGCTCATCGGCTGCGGCCTTGGCGCCAAGGCGTGCCAGTTCACCACGCGCGAGAGCATCCAGGTCGGCGTGGGCATGGCCTGCCGCGGCGAAGTCGCGCTGATCGTCGCCAACCGCGGCCTTTCGATGGGTGTGCTGTCACCCGCGATGATGACGCCGGTCGTCATCACGGTCGTATGCGGCACGATCCTGACGCCGATTCTGCTTAAGCTGTCCTTCCGCGGCCATCAGGAGACGGAGCTGGTGCAGAACAACATCGCCGACCGCATGGCCAAGCACCGGCAGCTCGATATCATCACGCAGCAGCTTTTGCAGCAGGATGAACAGCTGATGAAAAAGAACTGAGCGCAGCGCAATGAAATAAAAAGAGCTTTCTCCTGAAAATCGGAGAAAGCTCTTTTTTGATTTTAGGACGCTGCCTTTTCCTGCGCGGTGCACTCGCGCAGGATGCGACAGAGCGCGTTCACATCCTCTTCCCGCGTCGCCCAGCTTGTGGCAAAGCGGATGATGCTGTGCGTCTCGTCATATTGCTCCCAGACGGAGAAGTCCACGCGCTCGGCGAGCTCTTTGCGCTGCTGCTCACTGACGATGCAGAAGCTCTGGTTCGTCGGGGAGGGGAAACAGGGCAAATAGCCGTTTTCCGCCATCGCGCGCCGGATAGCGTCGGCGTAGCGAACGGCGTCTGCGCCGATGCGCTCGTAGAGCCCATCGGTAAAGAGCGTGTCGAACTGGATGCCGAGCAGCCGTCCCTTGGCGAGCAGCGCGCCGTGCTGCTTGATGATGGTGAAAAAGTGTGGAATGAGCCCCGGCTGGGGAATGACGACCGCCTCGCCGAGCAGCGCGCCGCATTTCGTGCCGCCGATGTAGAAAATGTCGCACAGCGCGGCAAGGTCGCGCAGTGTCACGTCGTTTTCAGGACAGGCGAGCGCGTAGGCAAGGCGCGCGCCGTCGATATAGAGCGGCAGGCGCTTTTCGCGGCAGAGCGCGCTGATGGCCGCGAGCTCCTTTTTGGAATAGAGCGTGCCGTACTCCGTCGGCTGGGAGAGGTAGACCATCCCGGGCATGACCGTGTGGTCGCGGTTTGCGTCGTCCTCGTACTGATCAAGCAGTGCGCGGATTTGGGATGCGGTGATCTTGCCGTTCTCCTGCGGCAGCGTGAGCACCTTGTGCCCGCCGAACTCGATGGCGCCGGCCTCGTGCACGCTGATGTGCCCCGTGTCCGCGGCGATCACACCCTCGTAAGAGCGCAGCAGCGCGTCGATGACGGTCGCGTTCGTCTGTGTGCCGCCGACAAGGAAGTGAATCTCCGCGTTCGGCGCGCCGCAAGCGGCGCGGATCTTCTCGCGCGCGGATTCGCAGTATTCATCCGTGCCGTAACCGGCGGTCTGCGCAAAATTCGTTTCGCACAGGCGCTGCAGGATGGCGGGATGCGCGCCCTCAAGATAGTCGCAGGAAAAAGAAAGACGATGCTCCATGAAAAAAGACCTCGTTTCAAAAACAGGATTGACGGTTTCTGACTGCTATTGTAGAATAAGAGAAAACATGACGCAAACGGTTATTTGAAATGAAAAACATGATATAAAATCATGGATAGGAGGGCGTATGGAAGCGGTCAAATGCGAGGCGTTCCTTGCCGCGGCAGAGCTCGGCAGCCTGACGGCCACGGCGGAGCTTTTGGGCTACACGCAGTCGGGCGTGACGCGCATGATCGGCACGCTGGAAGAAGAGCTCGGCTTTCCGCTGTTTCTTCGCAGCAAAAAGGGCGTGCAGCTCACGGAAAACGGAAAGCTCATGCTGCCGCTGCTGCGCGAGGTCGTGCGCGCGCACCACAACGCCGAGCAGCTCAGCGCGGAGATCGGCGGCGTGTCAAAGGGCTCGCTGACGATCGGCTGCTATTACAGCATTTCGGCCCTGTGGATGCCAGAGATCCTGACGGCGTTCCGCGCCCGCTATCCGGGTGTGACCGTGCGCATGCAGGAGGGCGGCAACCTCGAGATGGCGCGCTGGCTGAACGAGCGCTCGGTCGACTGCTGCTTCGGCGCGCAGATGCACGGCGATAAGTACGACTGGCTGCCGGTCTTTCGCGACGAATTGGTCGCGTGGCTGCCGCGCGGGCACGAGTTGGCAGCGGCGGATGCCTTTCCGCTTATGCGCTTGCAGAACGAGCCGTTCATCCACACCTCGCCGAATCACGACACCGATCAGGACCGCCTGCTCGAGCAGCATGACCTGCACCCGCAGACCTGCTTTACGACGCGCGACGGCTTCACGACCTACAACATGGTCGAGGCGGGGCTCGGCGTCAGCTTCAACCAGCGGCTCATCTCGCGCAAGTGGAGCGGTACGGTGGCGGAGGTCCCGTTCGACCCGCCGCAGTTCGTCACGCTCGGCATCTCGGTCCCGTCGCTCAGGGAGGCCTCGCCCGCAGCGAAAAAGTTTATCGCCTGCGCCATCGAGACCGTCACGGGCGGGGAGAAAAGCCTTTGATAAGAAAAACGCTTCGCAGAAGTTCTGCGAAGCGTTTTTTTGCCCAAAAGCCGTTTATTTGAGCTCGGCGGTGAAGGCGATCTTCCCGTCGTCCACGATGGCGCGGATGGAGCCGTGGTGCCCCTCGGCGATCGAGCGCGCGATGGAAAGGCCGATGCCAAAGCCGCTGCCCGACGAGCGGGATTGATCGGCACGGTAAAAGCGGTCGAAGAGCTTCTGCGCGTTTTCCGGAGCAACATCCTCGCAGGCGTTCGACGAGCGGAGGACGACACCGCGCTTCACCTTTTCGAGCGAGAATTCAATGGGGGAATCCGGCAGTGCATATTTGACCGCGTTGTCGAGCAGGATCGAGACGAGCTGGCGCACGGCGTATTCGTCGCCGCGATAGGTGAGGCCGTCCGTGATCGAAAGGCGCAGCTCGTGCCCCTTCGACGCGGCGAAGTCGACGAACGTTTCCGCCGTTTCGCGCACGGCGTCGCTCACAGCCTGTGCCGGTGCGGCGGGCACCGATGCCGGTGCATCGAGCGATGTGACGTTTACCTTTACGGACGGCGGCGTGACCGGCGCGGGCGACAGCACCGCGGGCTACGAGATCGACGGCACGGCGCTCACCATCACCGACAGCGGTACCTACACCGTCTCCGACAGCTGTGCGGACGGCTCCATCAAGGTGAAAAAGGGTACGACCGGCGTGACGCTGGTGTTGGACGGCCTGACACTTACGAGTGAGAACACCGCCGCTATCACCTGCGGCAAGTCGAGCGAGGTGACCATCCTTGTTTCCAACGGTACGGAAAATTCCCTGAGCGATACCGAGCAGAACAATGACGACAACTACCCCGAAAACGAAAATGCCGAAAACGCCGTCATTAAGTGTAAGGATGGCTCGCTTGTCACCCTCTGCGGCGATGGAGAGTTGACCATCACGGCCAACGGCAAAAACGGCATCAAATCCGGCGCGACGACGGATGAGGACGGCGAAGCGTCGCTGACCATCCGCGATTTGACGCTGAATATCGATGCACCCGTCAACGACGCCATCAACGCCGAGCAGCTTTTGAACGTCGAGAGCGGCACGCTAACCATCGACGCCGCGGATGACGCCATTCACTGCGATTTGGTGCTGAACATCGGCGCGGACGGCACGGACGGCCCCACGATCGACATCACGAATTGCTGCGAGGGCCTTGAGGGCGCGGAGCTGAACGTTTGTTCCGGTGATATTACGATCAACGCCTCGGACGACTGCCTGAATGCGGCAAATTCCGACCTGACGGACTATGACTTCACGATGACGATCTCCGGCGGCACGATCGACGCCTATACCTCCGGCGGCGACGGCTTTGACTCCAACGGCGAGCTGGCCATCACGGGTGGTACAGTCGTTGTGTGGACGGCCAACACGGCGGACAACGAGCCGCTGGATGCCGACGGCACCATCACCGTCTCAGGCGGCACGGTGCTCGCCGCGGGCGGTAGCAGCGGCATGGGCATGAACCTGGAGGCCGCGCAGCCCTGCGTCATTTACGGCTCAACGGGCTTTGGCGGCATGCCGGGCAGTACGCAGAGCAGCCTGATTGCCGCGGACGAGAATTTCACGATTGAAGACGCCGACGGCAATGCTGTGTACAGCGGCACAGCCAGATGCGGTGCGAACTTCATCCTCTTCTCATCTGCCGATGTGGTGGCGGACAGTGCGTATACCCTCAAGGCGGGCGACAGCTCCACCGAAGGGACCGCGCAGAGCGGGACGGTTTCCACCGGCATGGGCATGGGCGGCGGCTTCCCCGGCGGCAGACAGAAGCCGGACGGTGAACCGCCCGAGAGCTTTGACGGTCAGATGCCAAACGGCGAGAAGTCAAAGCTTCCCGACGGGGAAGTGCCCGAAATGCCCAGCGGCGAGCGCCCCACACCGCCCAGTGGGCAGGGAAGCCCCGCTGACGGCAACGCCCCAGCGGGCGACAGTACCTCCGATACCACTCCAACTGCCTAATGGCAGAGATAAAGAAAAGCAGACGGCTCGCGCAGGCCGTCTGCTTTTTGCTGTCTGTTCAGTTTTACATCGTCTCAAAACCGACGATCACGCCGCCGCGCTCGGCATAGTAGCTGCAAAGACCACGGCAGGGACGGATCTCAATGTCTGCTTCAGGAAAGTGCCCGCGCAGCGAAGCGGCGAGCGCCCCAGCCGCCTCTGGATTTTCGGCGTGGTGGATGCGCACCTTGCCGCCGTGGTAGTCAGCTTCCAGAAGCTTCTGTACTATCGCCGCGCACGTCTTTTTTTCGCCGCGGCATTTTTCAACGGGCTGGATCGTGCCCTCAAGACTTGCGGTGGCGAGGATCTGAATGCCGAGAATGCCGATGGCGCCCGCGGCGATTTTGCTGACGCGGCCGTTTTGCGCCAGATTGTGCAGGGACTTAAGACTGAAGAAGAGGTGCGTGGTGGCAAGATATTCCTGTGCCTTTTCGCAGACCACATCGAAGGGGAGGCCCTTGGCGTGCAGCTCTGCGAGCTTCTCTGCGAGCAACTGCATCTCCGGTCCCGTGCTCAGCGTGTCAAAGATGTGAATTTTGACCTCGGGATGCGACTGGAGATACACGTCGCGTGCGGCCATGGCCGAGGCACAGGTGCCGGACAGGCTGCTTGTGATGGTAATGACGAAAATCTCATCCGCACCTTCGAACGCCTTGAGCCAGCCGTCGAGGCTGGGGCAGGCCGTGCTGGATTTGCCGTTGTGGGCCGCGAGATAGTCGAGCAGCTCGTGTGTGTCGAGCGTTTCATCGTCCACGAAGTCGCGCTCGCCGGCGCGGATGGTCATGGGCACGCTCTGATAGGTTACGCCCTCCAGCATCGTGAGGTTGGCAGAGGAGTCGGCAATCAGTTTCATCATGGGGAAGCCTCCAAAAAAATAATCGGTTATTCAAAAACCTGTTGTCAGGTGAAATCATCTTTGACTACAATACAACGATTTTTAATAACTGTCAATCGGTTTTTGAAAAACTTATTGACATTTTTTTCGCCAAAGTTTAAGATGATGAAAACGCAGTTTGAACGGAGGAGCAGCTATGGACGAAAATATGCGCAGCCGTCTGGCGGAGTCTGTCCGAAGCTTTCATATCCCGCGGCTCGGGGAGATCCCCGACGTGGGGCTGTATCTCGAACAGGTGACGCGTTATGTCAATCAATCCATCACGGGATGCGGGCTCAGTCCCATCACGGCCTCGATGGTCAGCAATTATGTTAAGCAGAAGATCATCCCTGGGCCAGAGAAAAAGGCCTACGGCGCGGAGAGCATTGCGTACCTCATCTTTGTCTCGTGCATCAAGAGCGTCGTCGCGATGGACGACATCCGCGCGCTGATTGGCATTCAGCACGAGACCTACGATCTGCCGACCGCTTATCACTACTTCTGCGAGGAATTTGAAAATCTCATCCGCTATGTCTTCGGCGCGAGCGACCATCTTGCAAGCGTCGGACAGGACGAGTCGGATGAAAAGGAACTGCTGCGCTCGGCACTTTTAAGCGTGACGCACAAGCTCTATCTCGACGCCTATCTGCGGCTGCTGAGGCAAGACGCGGAGCGCGCACAAAAGGAAACAGAGAAAGCGCAATGACCGTTGAACAGTTTGTCATGGCCTACGGCGCGGAGCAGGACCGTCTGCGCGCCCTGCTGCCGGAGGGCTTTGCCTCGCTGCGGCCGGTGCTGCGCATCAACGCGGAGGTGCGCGACGGCAAAACGGGGGCTCTCGAGTTCAACACTGCCGCGGAAAAAGCCGACAATCGCGGCTGGGTCAACATCGGCCGCTGGGACGATGTTCCCTTTACGAAGGACGGCAAAAAGACGACCTTCACGCTGCCGGAGCTGACGATCTCGTTCACCGGCGTCGGCATCGAGGGCGACTGCCCTGCGGAAAAGGACAACGTAGGCTGCTATTACTTGAAAGACGGTACGTTTACGCTCGTGCCCGCGGAGAAGATCACAGCAAACAAGGAATTCTGCGACTGTGAATTCGCCTGGCGCTTTGCAGGCAGCGCGCACGGTGTCAGCCTTGGCAAAACGCTGCCCGCCATCCCCGAAGAGGAGACGACGCACTATGAAAAGGCGGCTTTCACGGTCGAAAATGCCGCCGTCATCCCCTGCGCGCAGGTGTTGGGGACCTATCAGGTGACGTTCGAGCGCTGATTTTTGAAAAAGGGCTTGCATTTTTGCCCGCGCTTTGCTATACTGCGCAATCGGGAATGAGGTTCTCCCACGGCACTGCCGAAACCGCTTTTTTGAGCTGATGACTTCTGTGATTTTGAACGGTCACAGGGGGCATCAGCTTTTTTTGTGTCCGGAGGAGGAAATTTATGTTAACTTCACTCGCACTCGTCTTTTTGGTTGGCCTTGCGCTGGCCGCGCTGTGTCAGAAGCTGAAGCTGCCGCGCATCATCGGCATGCTGGCGACGGGCATCCTGCTGGGGCCGTGCGTGCTCAACGTGCTGGACGGCTCGATTTTGTCGATCTCAGCCGACCTGCGCAAGCTCGCGCTCGTTATTATCCTGCTCAAGGCGGGACTGTCGCTCGATTTGGGCGACCTCAAAAAGGTCGGCCGTCCGGCGATCCTGATGTCGTGCCTGCCCGCAACGTGCGAGATCATCGGTTATGTGCTGCTCGCGCCGTGCTTCCTTGGCGTCACGCACACGGAGGCGGCTGTCATGGGCGCGGTGCTCGCGGCGGTGTCGCCCGCGGTCGTCGTGCCGCGCATGGTGCAGCTGATGGAAAGCGGCCGCGGAACGGACAAGAGCATCCCGCAGATGATCCTGGCCGGCGCATCGTGCGACGATATCTTCGTCATTGTGCTGTTTACAACGTTTCTGCACACGGCGCAGGGCGGCAGCGCCAACGCCGCGGACTTTTTGAGCATCCCTGCGTCGATCGTGCTCGGCGTTGCGCTGGGTGCGCTTGTCGGGTGGTTGCTCAGCCGCTTTTTCGAGACTGCCTATGCCCGAGCGCACTGCATCCGCAACAGCATGAAGGTCATCATCGTGCTGGGGGTCTCGCTGCTGCTCGTCGCGGCGGAGGGCTGGCTCGAGGGCATCGTGCCGGTGTCGGGCCTGCTCGCGGTCGTCAGCATGGCGTGCTTACTTAAGATGAAGTGCACGCCGTTCGTTGCCAAGCGGCTCTCTGAAAAATTCGGCAAGCTCTGGCTGGCGGCGGAGGTCGTTTTGTTCGTCCTTGTCGGAGCGGCGGTCGATATCCGCTATATGGCGGGCGTGGGCCTTGCGGCGGTCGGCATGATCTTCTCGGCGCTCATTTTCCGCGCCGTGGGTGTGTGCCTTTGCCTTGTCAGAACGCCGCTCACGGCGAAAGAGAGGCTTTACTGCGTGTTTGCCTATCTTCCCAAGGCGACGGTGCAGGCGGCCATCGGCTCGGTGCCGCTTGCGGCGGGGCTGCCCTGCGGCAGCATCGTGCTGTCAGTCGCGGTGCTCGGCATCGTCATCACCGCGCCGCTCGGGGCGTTTTTGATGGACACGAGCGCGCCGAAGCTGCTGAGTAAAGCGGAGGAATAAAGAAAAGGACTTGGACGCTTTCGTCCAAGTCCTTTTCTGTTTTTATCAAGTGCTCACACGTCGAGCGCCATATTTGTGCGCTCCATTACCACCACAAGGATGGGAATGAGGATGAGCTGCAAGATGATGCCGGGGATGGCCGTCGTCACCGCGCCGGAGAGGAAGAGGGCGAGGCTGAACTCCGTGCCCTGAAGGCCCGCGAGCAGAAACTTCACAAGCCCCCACACAAGGCGGCCCGCGACCATCGCGGAGATGAGCGAGGCATAGATGCGCCAGCCTGTTTTCGGCAGCTTGCGGTACAGAAGACCGGCGATGGCGCCGTAGGTTGCCATTTCAAACGCCATGGGGATGGCGACCCAGATCGGAGGCATACCGGACATCGAGCGCAGCAGCGGGGAGATAAAGCCGACCGCGAGTCCCCACGGCCAGCCGCACATGAAGCCGCACAGCAGCGCGGGAATGTGCATGGGACAGAGCATGGAGCCGATCTCGGGGATCTGGCCGGTCAAAAACGGCAGGACCATCGCCAAGGCGAGGAAGAGCGCAGAATAGGTGAGTTTTCTCACCGGGGAAGCGGTACGGGCAGTTGCAGTGGCAGCGTTGTTCATGGTTTGTTCTCCATTCCTTCGAGCAGCGAACGGATGTGCGCCATGGCGTCGTCCAGAATAGCGGAGGACTTTTTGTCCACGCCCGCGACATACGTGCTGCATAGATTCATCGGGATGAGCACACGGTAGGCATTGCTTGACGCGACGGCGTTTGCCATGGCGGGGGAGATCTCGCCCATCAGCGCATCGGCGATCGCGATGCCGATGGGGCCGACGATGATCTGCGCGCTGCGGCAGGCCACGATGACGGGGTTTTCGCCCGTGGCCACGCGGTCAGCGCCCGCGCGGCGCATCACGTCGGAAGCGGCGCTGTTCGTACCGACCGCCATGATCTCGAGGTGCGGGAAGGACTTTTTGATGTTCTCGACCAAAGTTTTGCCGAGCTTTCCGCCCTGGCCGTCGATGACAAGGATCGTCACGGCGTTCTCATCCTCTCTTGCGTCTTGTTTTCTGCGCGAAAACCCTTGAAAAGACAAAGAAAAGGCATCAATATTCCCCTTGCAGGGAGATTGATACCTTGGTGATACCTCGTTTGCTTTCAGGGAACGCGCGGAAGAAAAGTCAGCTTGTGCCAACGCTGCCGGCTTGTGCCGACGCGGGAATTTTATCAAAAAAGCGCAGGGCTGTCAATCCCTTGCCCCTTGCGAAAGGGGCGAAAAAGCGCTATGATAAACGAAACTTTTTGGTAAAGGAACCCCGCCGCTATGACGAATTTTACCGATATTCGCGACTTTCTGCGCGCCCACTGCGCGCGCTATCCAGAGCTGGCGCTTCAGGACGTCTTCAAGGCGCTCTATCAGAGCGCCTTTGGCTGCGAGCATCTGATCGCCGACCCGTCTGCCGCCGCAGACTACATCCGCGCCGAAGCGGCGCGAAGCGGTGACCGTATCTCCGAGCTCGTCGAGCTGCTCGGCGGCGACTACTGCCGCGTGCACCTCGGCATTTTGCAGGACGGCTTGAGCGCGGAGACGTTTGCGCGGCTCTTCGCCCTCTCTGCGCGGCACGAGGAGTGCGGGCGCGAAAAGCTCGAAGCGATGCTTACCGCCTTGCAGACAATGGCCGACGCGGGCGAGCTGCCGTTTTCTGCGCAGGAGACGGCGGAAGCTGTTGAGAGGTGGCGCAAGGACGGCTTTCCGCCGCTGCACCACTCCGAGATATTTCGGCAGAATTACGCGCCCGCGTACCGCGTCCTGCGGCGCGACTTCGCCCGCGCGCTGCCGCTGTTTGCGCGCATCGACCGCCTGACGGCGGAAAGAAGCCGCGTGCTCGTCGCCATCGAGGGCGGCAGCGCCAGCGGCAAGACGACGCTCGGCGAGCTGCTGCAAAATGTTTACGGCTGCCCTGTCTTCCACATGGACGACTTTTTCCTCCGGCCCGAGCAGCGCACGGAGGCGCGCTTCACGCAGCCCGGCGGCAACGTCGACCGCGAGCGCTTTTTGGAAGAGGTGCTGATCCCTCTGCGCGAGGGAAGACCCGTCGACTACCGCCGCTTCGACTGCGCGACGTTTACCATCGCCCCGCCGCAGAGGATTGAGGCGGGAACGCTCAACATCGTCGAGGGCGCGTATTCCATGCACCCCGACCTCGCGCCGTACTACGATTTATCTGTTTTTCTGCCGATTTCGGCAGAAAAACAGCGCGAGCGCATCCTCAAACGGAATGCGCCCGCGCATGCAAAGCAGTTTTTCGACCGCTGGATCCCTTTCGAGCAGCGCTATTTCGACGCGCTCGATGTGCGGAACCGCTGCGATCTCATCCTTTCGGCGGACGGTTAAATGAGCGTGCCGCTCGGCGCGATGCCGAGCACATATTCGACCGCAATCGCCACAAGAACGACCAGCAGCGAAATGATGAAGCCGTGAAGCATCGGCTTTGCGCCAGACTTGCACAGCGCCGCGAAGTTCGTATTGAGGCCGATGGCGGCGAGCGCTGCGACCATCAGAAACTTGCTGATACTCTTGAGCGTCGTAGCGAGACCGGCGGGAATGACGCCGACGCTGCACAGAATGGACATTGCAAGGAAACCGAGGATGAACCACGGGAACACCGACTTCATATTGACCTTGACGCCATGGTCGCCGCTTTGCGCGGCGGCCTTTTTCTTGAGGTGCACGCTGATGGCGGCGAAGACCAGCACCGTCGGGATGATGGCGAGTGTGCGCGTCAGCTTGACCATCGTGGCAAAGTCGCCTGCGGCCTCGCTGAAGGCGTAGCCCGTGGCGACGACGCTCGAGGTGTCGTTGACCGCCGTGCCGGCCCACAGGCCGAACGCCGCGTCGGAAAGGCTCATCGCGCGGCCGAGCAGCGGGAACACGACGACCATGATCGTGTCAAAGAGGAACGTTGCCGACATGCCGTAGGCGATGTCCATGTCCGTTGCCTCGATGACCGGCGCGATGGCGGCGATGGCGCTGCCGCCGCAGATGCCCGTGCCCGCGTTGATGAGGCTGCTCGTCTTCCAGTCAAGCCCCAGCGCCTTGCCGATCACATAGCCGAGGCCGAAGCACGTCGCCAGTGTGAAGAGCATGACGGTGAGCGAGAACTTGCCGACCGTCAGCACGGTCGTGATGTTCAGGCTGGCGCCGAGCAGGATGATGGCGAATTTCAGAATTTTCTTTGAGGTGAATTTGATGCCGGGCTTCGTCTTGTCATTCGGCGCGTAAAAGCGGTTCACGATCATGCCGATGAACATCGCGATGACCGACGCGCCGATCAGGTGCAGCCCCACGGATTCCTCCAGCTGCTCTAAAAACTTGGCCACCACGGCGATGACGAGCGCGATGGCGCAGCCGGGCAGCATTTTCTTTACGGATTCGATAAATTTCATGTGCTTTTTCTCTCCTCCAATGCGTGTTGCGGGTGTATTATATCACCGACCTATGATATAATAAAATTATAAATAAGAATATGTCGATTCCTGTTTGTTATCGACAAAGGAGAGAGAACATGGACCAGCGGCTTGAGACCTTTTTGACCGTGTGCGCCACGATGAACTACCGCAAGGCGGCGGAGCAGCTGCATTTGACGCAGCCCGCCGTGACGAAACAAATTCAGGCGCTTAAAGCGCTGTACGGCGTGCGCCTTTTTACCTACGACAGCCGAAAGCTCAGAAAAACGCCGCAGGGCGAAACGCTTGAGATCTACGCCATCAGCCAGCGCTATCAGGACGAGGAGCTGCGCCGTGCGCTCAAACGGCAGGAGAAGACGAGCCTTCGCATCGGCGCGACGAAGTCCATCGGCGACTATATCCTGCTGCCGCAGATCATCCGCTTTTTGAAAGAACCGGACAACGAGCTCTTTTTTACCGTCGACAATACGGCACACCTGCTCGCCCAGCTCGAGGGAGGTGAGCTTGACTTCGTCGTGCTCGAGGGCATTTTCGACAAAAGCCGGTACGAGAGCTTTCTGCTGCGCAACGAGCCCTACATCGGCATCTGCGCGAAAGATCACCCGTTTTCGGGCTGTGAGGTGCCGATGGATGAGCTCTTTTCCGAGCGGCTCATCCTGCGCGAGCCTGGCTCCGGTACGCGAAAGATTTTAGAGCGAGAGCTCATGCAGTGCGGCTACACGGTCGAGGCGTTTCGCGCGAATGTCTGCATCAGCAGCTTCAAGCTCATCCGGCATCTGGTGAGCGAGGGCTGCGGCGTGAGCTTCCTCTACGAGGCCGTCGTCAAGAATGATGCGCAGTTCGGGCATTTTTCCTGCCCGCCGCTCACGGGCGTGCACGAGCTGAACGTCGTGTGCCTCAAAGACACCAATGTGCCCGCGCTTGCGCGGCGGTTCCTTGACCTGTAAATTTGGGCAATTCTGCCGATCTGCGCAAAAATGCGGGGAATTGAGCGATATGACTGCGGTTTATGGAATCAGTCAATGAAAAAATCCAACATTTTCCTGTAAAATAGAGCTCGGATAAGATAGGTGATGATCGCCGCGCGATATTTTTGCTGCGCGGCGGCAAGCACGCGGTGCGCCGCGAAAAGGGAGAGCAGGAACATGAGCGATATCAACGGCAGCAAGCCCACGAATTTCCCTCTCGACGAGAGTAAACTGGATTTCAAAATACCCCGCACGGACGCTCCGCGTGAAAACGTCCTCAAGCTCGGCAGCATGATCACGAACCGCATCGGCCTCAAGGCCACGGCGGACGACCCCGAGTACTGGGGCCTTGCCGGCGTGATGACCGACGAGATGGTCGACGTCGCGCTCAAAATGGGCGTGCGCAAGCCCAAGACGACCGAGCAGTTGATGAAGCTCACCAAAATGGAGCGCGAGCCGCTCGAAAAGCTCCTGACGGAGATGGCATGGACGGGCATCATCGAGTACAACTGGGAGAACCTGAATGGCAAGAACCCCAAGCATGAAAAGCGCTGGGTGCTGCCGCTGTTCGTCCCCGGCAGCGCGGAATTTCTGAACATGCGCAAAAGCCAGATCGACGAGCATCCCGAGGTCGCGGCGTTCTTTGAGCGCATGACGATGCTCCCGCTCGAAAAGATCACGCCCATGGTGCCGCCGGGAGGCGCAGGCATCGGCATGCACGTCATCCCTGTGGAAAAGGCCATCGAGACGGAGAACGAGTCCGTTGACTTAGAGCACATCTCTTACTGGCTCAGCAAGTACGAGGGCAAGTACGCCAAGAGCATGTGCTCCTGCCGCTTGAGCCGCGCCAAGCTCGGCGAGGGCTGCGGCGACGACGCCGAAAGCTGGTGCATCGGTGTGGGCGACATGGCCGACTACATCGTCGAAACACAGCGCGGCGAATACATCACGAAGGACGAAGCGCTCGAAATTTTCAAAAAGGCCGAGGACAACGGCTTTGTCCACCAGATCACGAATATCGACGGTGAGCAGAAAATTTTCGGCATCTGCAACTGCAACGTCAATGTCTGCAACGCGCTGCGCACATCGCAGCTGTTCAACACGCCGAACCTGTCGCGCAGCGCGTATGTTGCGAGCGTCGAGAGCGAGAAGTGCGTCGCCTGCGGCCGCTGCGAGGATGCCTGCACGCGCGGTACGGTCGATCAGGCCGTCGCCATTGACGAGGTCAAGCGTTTCATCGCCCAGCAGGACCTGAACGCGGAAACGCGCTTTGTGCCCGAAAAGGTCATTCCGAAGGTCGACGGCGAATTTTCCGAGAAGATCGCCGTCATCGGCGGCGGCCCCGCGGGCCTGTCGTGCGCATACTACCTCGCTGAAAAGGGCTACCGCCCGACGGTGTTTGAAAGGGAAGCGCGTCCCGGCGGCATGCTGATGAACGGCATTCCGAGCTTCCGCCTTGAAAAAGACGTGGTGGAGGCAGAAATCGACATCCTGCGTGAACTCGGTGTCGAGTTCCGCTGCGGCGTGGAGGTCGGAAAAGACGTGACCATCGCGCAGCTGCGCGAGCAGGGCTATCAGGGCTTCTACGTGGCCGTCGGCCTCCAGTCCGGCGGCAAGCTGAACATCCCTGGCGGCGACGCGGACGGCGTCATGGCGGGTATCGACTTTATGCGGCAGGTCAACCTGCATGAAAAGAAGACGCTTTCCGGTAAGGTCGTCGTCATCGGCGGCGGCAACATCGGCGCGGACGTTGCGCGCACGGCGGTGCGCTGCGGCGCGGAGAGCGTTGACCTCTACTGCTTAGAGGCTTACGACGATATGCCGATGGGCGAGGAAGACCGCAGCGAGTGCGAGCGCGACGGCATCACCGTCCACGCCGGCTGGGGCCAGACCGAGATCGTGGTGGAGGACGGCAAGTGCGCGGGCATCAGGTTCCGCAAGTGCACGCGCGTCAAGAACGGCGAGGGCCGCTTCGCACCTGAGTTTGACGACAGTGTGAGCGAGCAGGCCGAGTGCACGACGGTTCTCTACTGCATCGGCCAGAAGGTCGACTGGCGCGAGCTGCTCACCGGCACCGCTGTTGAGTTCAACCCCAACGGTACGGTCAAGGCAGACCCCGTCACGTATCAGACGGCGGAAAAGGATATCTTCGTCGGCGGCGACGCTTATACGGGTCAGAAATTTGCCATCGACGCCATCGCCGCGGGCAAGGAGGGCGCGATCTCGCTGCATCGCTTTGTCCAGCACGCGACGCTGACGGTCGGCCGCAACCGCCGCCAGTTCATTGAGCTCGACAAGGAGAACGCTCTGATCCCCGTCAATTACGACACAACGCCGCGCCAGCGCATCGGCTATAACGAGGCGCTGCGCAGGACGTTTAGCGACGAGCGCGTCGCGTTCACCGAAGAGCAGATCAAAAAGGAGACCGCGCGCTGCCTTAGCTGCGGCGCGAGCATCGTCGACCCGAACAAGTGCATCGGCTGCGGCGTCTGCACGACGAAGTGCGCGTTCGACGCCATCCACCTGCACCGCGAGAGACCGGAGTGTAGCAAGATGTACGCCTGTGAGGACAAGATGAAGGCCATCCTGCCGTACATGATCAAGCGTGAGTTCAAGATCAAGCGTGCGGCGAGAAAGAGCAAGTAATGCACGAGCTGGGCATTGTCTTCCACGTCATCAAGAGCGTGGAAAAAATCGGAGAGGAAAACGGCCTGACGAACGTCGCGTCCGTGACGCTCGAGCTCGGCGAGGTGTCCGGTGCGATCCCGCACGAACTCGAAAGCTGCTGGAACTGGGCAGTCAAGAAGACCGAGCTTTTACCGGAGGCCGCGCTCAAGATCGAGACCATCCCCGCCGTTACGTACTGCGAGGGATGCGGGCGCGACTATCCCACGGTGCAGTTTGGCTGCACCTGCCCGCACTGCGGCAGCGAAAAAACGTGGCTCAAGCAGGGCAGTGAGATCAACTTAAAGGAGATCGAGGCAATATGACAGAACCCTATAAGATCATCGAGGTGAAAGAGAGCGTCTTCGCCGACAACGACCGCGAGGCCGCACGCCTTCGCACGCAGCTCAAGCAGGACAGAACGTTTCTGCTGAACCTGATGTCCTCGCCGGGCAGCGGCAAGACGATGACGCTGCTGCGCACGCTTGAAGCGCTCAAGGATGAGCTGCGCATCGGCGTGATGGAGGCAGACATCGACTCCGACGTGGACGCGAAGACTATCGCGGACGCGGGCGTCAAGTCCATCCAGCTCCACACGGGCGGCATGTGCCACCTCGATGCAAGCATGACGGAGCAGGGCCTCAAGGAGATCGGCACGAAGGACTTGGACCTCGTCGTGCTCGAAAACGTCGGCAACCTCGTCTGCCCCGCGGAGTTCGACACGGGCGCGGTCAAAAACGCGATGATCCTCTCCGTGCCGGAGGGACACGATAAGCCGCTCAAGTACCCGCTTATCTTCACTGTGTGCGACGCGCTCATCATCAACAAGATCGACGTGCTGCCGTATTTCGACTTTGACATGGAAAAGGTCGTCGAATACGCGCACATGCGCAACCCGAAGCTCAAGATATTCCCCCTCTCCGCCAAAACCGGCGAGGGCGTGGACGCTTGGTGTAATTGGCTGCGCGAGCAGGTGCGCGCTTGGAACGGGTGAGAAAAGGGAAAGAGATGTACCGCAAGGTACATCTCTTTTTTTGTTATGCGTCCAGCCGAAAGACCGACGGGTAAATTTGTCCGTCCCTGAATTCGAGTACGCCGTAGGTCGGGCGGCGGGGATCGCCAATCGAACCGGGATTCATCATCATCGGCCGCGACGCCGCGTCCACGAGCGGCACGTGCGTGTGGCCGAAGAGCAGAATGTCGGCGTTCATTTCGAGCGCGCGGTACTGCGCGCGGAGAAGTCCGGTCTTCACCCCTAACGTGTGCCCGTGCGCGATGAGCACGCGGTGATCGTCCAGAATCAGCACGCGCTCAAGCGCTTCAAAGCGCCCGAAATCGCAGTTGCCGGGGACCTGCTCGAGCGGCAGGCTGGGGAAAAGTTCACGCAGCTCCTCGACATCGCGCCAGCCGTCGCCAAGATGGATGATGCCCTGCGGCTTTACGAGCTCCACCGCGCGCACCATGTTGTCGACATTGCCGTGCGAGTCGGATAGTACCAAGTATTTCATAGCGCTCACAGGAACTTGTCGAGCTCGCGCTCGACCTCATCCATCTTCTTGATCTGCGGCTTGTCGATGCGATAGCCGCCCTTGACGACCATGTCGAGCTCACGCAGCGCGCTCAAATTCCGGAGCGGATCGTTTGTGCAGACGATCAGGTCGGCCTGCTTGTCCGCCTCAATGCTGCCGGTCAGATCACCGATGCCCGCGAGCCGGGCATTGAGTTTCGTCGCGCTGTAGAGCGCGAACGCGGGCGTCACGCCGCAGTATTTGACGAAATAGTGCAGCTCGCGCCACATGTCGTAATGTGTGATGTACGGGCAGCCGACGTCCGTGCCGAGACCGACTGGCACGCCCGCGGCGAGGTTTGCCTTTGCGAGCGCGACGATGCCGTCGAAGACGATCTTGCCGTTTTCCTGCTGCTCATACGTCGCGTGCGAAATGCTGCGGTCGAAGAGCGCGTAGGGCAGGGCGGGGGAAATGGTCGAAATTTGGAACGCCTTGCGCTGCTTGAAGAGCGTGATCATTTCATCGCTTGGCTGCGCGCCATGCTCGATGGAGTCGACGCCGTTTTGCAGCGCGACCATCACGCCCTCAGGACTCTCAACGTGCGCCGCGACGATCATGCCGAGCGAATGTGCCTTGTCGCACGCGGCCTTGACAAGCTCGGGCTGCATGCGCAGCACGCCAGGCTCGCCCACGACTTCGGCGTCCAGCACGCCGCCGGTGATCATCAGCTTGATGAGGTTGGGCTTTTCGGCGGCGATCTTTTCGACGAGCGCCGCGGCCTCTTCGGCGGAGTGCGCCTCGTAGGCGAGCGAACCCGCCATGTGCCCGCCGGGGACGGAGACCGCCATGTTCGACGCCAGCACGCGCGGGGCAAGAATTTTGCCCGCCGCGGCGAGGTCGCGAATTTTCGTGTCGTAATCGGCGACGCCGCCGACTGTGCGGATGGTCGTGACGCCGGAGAGCAGCTCGGTTTTGGCGTAGCCCTCGCACATGCTGACACCGATCCTGTTCGTCAGCGCGCAGGAGGTGATGAGCTTGACGAGCTTTTTGGGGTCGCTCGCCTTCTTCTTGGGCCGGCCCGAGGCGGGCAGGTGCACGTGCATGTTGATGAGACCCGGCAGCACATATTTTCCGCCGAGGTCGACTGCCTCATAGCCTGCGGGGATATTCTGTGCGTCGACGATCTCATTGATTTTCTCGCCGTTGATGCAGACGGCCTTGCCCGTCTGCGGCTCCATGTGCTCAGAGCCGTCGAGAAGCACGCAGTTTGTCAATGCGTACTTTTTGTCGTTGTGGTACATCGGAGTGTGCGCCTTTCCTGTTATCGAATCTGGCCGCTGCCGGTGATGACATATTTATAGGTGCTCAGCTCGTCGAGCCCCATCGGGCCGCGCGCGTGGAGCTTCTGCGTCGAAATGCCCATCTCGCAGCCGAGGCCGAACTCCCCGCCGTCGGTGAAGCGGGTGGAGACGTTGACGTACACCGCCGCGCTGTCGACCTCGTCGACAAAGCGGTCGGCCGCGGCTTGGTTGTCGGTCACGATGCAATCGCTGTGGTGCGTCGAGTGATGCTGGACATGCGCGATGGCCGCATCCAGATCATCTACGACCGCGACGGCGAGAATGTAATCGAGAAATTCCGTGTCGAAGTCGAGCTCCGTTGCCGCCGTGCCGGGAATGATCTCCGCCGCGGCTTCGTCGAGCCGCAGCTCGACGGGGACAAGGCCCGCTTCTCTACGCTTGTCGACAAGCGCGGCCTTGAGCTTGGGGAGAAATTCCTTTGCAATGTCGCGGTGGACAAGGCAGACCTCCTCCGCGTTGCAGACGGACGGGCGGCTCGTCTTGGCGTTTTCGATGATCTTTACCGCCATGTTGAGGTCAGCGTCCCTGTCGACGTACACATGGCAGATGCCCGTGCCGGTCTCGATGCAGGGAACGCTTGCATTTTCCACGCACGCGCGGATGAGCCCCTTGCCGCCGCGGGGGATCAGCAGGTCGACAAGGCCGTCCGCCGTCATCAATACCTGCGCGCTCGCATGTGTTGTATCCTCAACGATGTTGACAATGTCGGAATCGCCGCCGACGGACTCAACGCCCGCCTTGAGCGCCGTGACGATGGCGTGAGAGGAGCGATAGGCCTCCTTGCCGCTGCGCAGCATGCAGACGTTGCCGCTCTTGATGCACAGCGCCGCGGCGTCCGACGTGACGTTCGGGCGGCTCTCGTAGATGATGGCGACCAGACCGAGCGGCACCTGCCGCTTGGTGATGGTCATACCATTGGGGCGCTTGAACTGCGCGAGCGCGCGGCCCACGTGGTCGGGCAGCGCCGCGGCCTCGCGGATGCCCTCGGCCATCGCGTGGATGCGGCTCTCCGTCAGGGCGAGACGGTCGAGCATCACGTCGGAGATCGTGCCCTTCGCCGCATCCATGTCCTTGGCATTTTCGCGCAGGATATCTTCGCTGTTGGCCTCAAGGCTCTCCGCCATCGCGAGCAGCAGCCGGTTCTTCTCCTCGGCGCTTGCGCTGCGGATGCTGCCCCAGGCAGCTTTTGTGCGTTCCAGAAGTTCGATCGTTGTCATGCTTCATCCCTCTTTGCCAAAAATCTTGTGCCCACGCGCTTGCCCGCGGCCACATCGTAGAGTACCTCGGGCGACTGGCCGTTGGCGATGACCATTTCGCAGCCTGCTGCCGTCGCCATCTGCGCGGCGCGGAGCTTGGTCGCCATGCCGCCGGTGCCGAGATTCGACCCGCTGCCCCCGCCGAGCGAAATGATGTGCTCGTCGATCTTTTCCACCGTGTCGATGAGCTTCGCGTCGGGGTTCTTGCGCGGGTCTCCGTCGAAGAGCCCGTCGATGTCCGAAAGCAGAATGAGGAGATCCGCCTGGATCGTCACGGCCACGATGGCAGAGAGCGTATCGTTGTCGCCGATGCCGAACTCCTCGGTGGAGATGGTGTCGTTCTCGTTGATGACCGGCAGCGCGCCGAGCTCTAAAAGCCGCGCGAGCGTGTTGTGGAAGTTCTGCTTGCGCACGCCGCCCTCTTCGATATCCGGTGCGGTGATGAGCAGCTGTGCCACGGTGTGGTTATACTCGGTGAAGAGCTTGTCGTAAATGTACATCAACTCGCACTGGCCGACAGCGGCGGAGGCCTGCTTCGTCGGCACGTCTTTCGGCCGTTCGCTCAGGTTGAGCTTGCCAAAGCCCATGGCGATGGCGCCAGAGGAGACGAGGATGATCTCGTGTCCCATATTTTTAAGGTCGCTTAAAACCTTGCACAGCTTTTCCATACGCTGGATGTTCAGCCGCCCCGTGGGGTGTGCCAGCGTGGATGTGCCGACCTTGACGACAATTCTCATATCGTGATCCCTCCGATCAAAGCGGGCGCGCGATGCGCGCGGACGCCGGAATTTGCCCATTATTATACCGCGCCGATTTGCATTTTGCACTCTTTTTTTGCAAATTTTGCGCCGTAATGACACAGTAAAGTGAAAAAGCACAGGCGCGCGAAAGCGCGCCTGTGCTTTTTTGTGAGATTCTGCTTAAAACGGCTTTTTCGCGACCTCTAAGATCACGTCGAGCATGCCTTGGATCTGCGGGGTGATGACCTTGTTGCGGTGATAAAGCACCTGCCGCCACTGGCTCATCTGACAGTCGGCCACAGGGATGATGGCAAGGTTGCCCTTGTGAATGCTCATCTTCGCCGTGTAGCGCGGCAGCACGGAGAGATACTCTGGATTCTCGCGGATGAGCTTGAGCGCGAGCGTGTCGCTCTCGAGCTCCAAAAACGGCTCGACACTTAGATCCTGACGGGCAAGCTCGCGGTCGAACTGGTCGCGGTAGGGGTTGCCGTGGTTCATCAGGATGAACGGGTGCGACACAAGGTCGGCAAGGTGCACATCATCGCGGGCAGAGAGCGGGTTTTCCGTGTTCGTCACGATGACGACGTCCTCCTGCGCTTCAAAGACTTTGACAAACTGCGTGTCGAAGATCTGCTCATCGAGCGTGTAGATGATGTCGAGCTCATTCTTGACGAGCATTTCGGTGATGGAGGCGATATTGCCCGCGTGCAGGCTGATCTGCACGTGCGGAAAACGCTCGTGGTAGAGCGGCACGATGTTAGAGAACGAGGCGGTGAGCAGCGAATTGAGCGTGCCGACGCGCACGGTGCCGCTCAGCTCGGAATCCGACGAGGCAAAGGCGCTGGCACGCGCGATGGCGCTCACCACGTCGCGCGCGTAGGAGACAAAGTCCTTGCCGTACTGCGTGATGGAGACCGTTTTGCCGATGCGGTCAAAGAGCTGCACGCCCAGCTCACGCTCGAGCTGCTGGATCTGCACCGTGACGGCGGACTGGGAATAATCCAGAGCTTCCGCCGCACGGGAGAAGCTCTTGAGCTCCGTGACTTTTAAGAATGTGACCAGGTTGCGGACTTCCATGGCTGTCCTCCGATTCAAATTTGTAATACATTTTCAAAAATATATTAGTGGAAATATCTTAATTTGTCAATAGACGCATTATAAAAAATAATGAGTCGGGCGAAAAAGTCGGCCGTGGACACACGGCCGGCTTTTTATGAAGGGGATCAGTCCTTGTACTCGTGGTGCAGCAGCTCGTGCGCGCGCTCATTGAGACCCGCGGCATACATCGCGTCGAGGACGGGGTTGCGCTCGCTGCGCTTGAACATCGCGCTGCGGTCGATCTCGTACAGGCCGTGGGCGCGCTTGAGCTTGGTGCTCATCAGCGCGTAGGGCTGGCCCGCGCCGCCGACGCAGCCGGTGCGGCAGGACATGACCTCGACCAGGTCGACCTCGACCTCGCCGTTTTCGATTTGATCGAGCAGCTTTGCCGCGTTGGCAAGGCCGTGGGC
>OIQM01000189.1_pt1 | contig 20679 bp, 19 predicted proteins | sample 1586021 | NCBI WGS metagenome assembly OIQM01 (sample SAMN02675049, study PRJEB24791) | human gut metagenome, SKBSTL061 | isolation source: stool | host: Homo sapiens | place: USA
TTGTGTCTCAATGAGTTGGAATGAGGATTTCTATGTTTAGCGGACAGTAATAATATTTTTTAATATCTTTTGTTATTTAAAAGTTATTACGACATTAGATATTCCATCAGGAACACTAAACCCAAAGAAAATAGCCCCAGGCATTTGCTGAATGCTATTTTTGTTTAATTGGACTTTATATTTTCCTGTTTGCACCTTACTTATTGTCATAAAGTCAAATTCTATTTTCTGGAGTATGCCATTTTTACAATAGACAGTGGCTTTATTCCCATCAGAAAGTTCCACAACAGTCTGTTCCTTTGATAAAATATCCTTGGTTATTCTTTCTGATACCTCTGTGCCATTCTTCTCATAAATAATCCTAAACTCATACATCGTATAATCGCCTTCCACAAACTGGAAAAAGGCTTCTGGATGGGCAGCGGATAGTTCTATTTCACTTGGGATAATATTTGGTATTTTACTCCCGTCTTCGTTAGAGCAGGAAATCATTATAAATACTGCTATGAATAGCAGAAACCTTTTTATCATCATTGCGGTAAATATTTATTAGTGTGAATATTAAGAATTCTTGTCTTTTCTCCAAGAAATTTTGCAGCCTTGGATGAATCAGCAATATTTAAGCCTCTACTTTTTAGTAGTTCTATTTGTTCCGAAATAGAAAGAGCCTGTTTAGTATATAATATTAATGTACCCATAAAAAGCAAAAGACCCGCCCTGGTTCGCTGTTCAAATGGGAAGCGTGGCGAATTCTGTTGCTGCAAAGATACGAATAATCATAGATTATACAAACTTTTTTGAAGAAAGATCACGCAAAAGTAGATTCCTTTGACATATTACGAAAAAAAATGGCAATTATTTCAGTTTTTACTATAGTAGGTAGGAGATTAGCAATAAGATAACTTGTAATATAGTAACTGTTTCGTAATCCTTTCTCTCAAGGATTAGTTGCCATGCAACGGTGCGGGCACGCCCTACTTCAGTTTCTGGAAACGTGCCTGGCAGCGTTTCTTGTAACTGTAGCCGAACACGTGCTTGAGCATTTTTCGCCAGTTGTATGCGGCGACAAAGGCAATCCTGTCCCACATCGCGGGCGTGGCGGAGGCGTAAATGGAGCGCGGTATGCGTACGAAATAGAGGTCGGCAATGGTCTCGAACGGCGAGAACACGCGCCCGCCACGGCTCATGGGCCACACCTCCGAGTAGAAACGATCCTTTGAGACAACGTCGCCGGGGAATTCTGGCAAGCGTTTCCCATAGTCGGAATTTATCCACCAGAAGTTCCCGGAGAACATCTTATAGTCGCGCGGAGGCCACCGGTAGCAGCCGTAGAGGTCGTAACCGCCGTTCAGCGAATTTACTGCCACGCGCCATTTGGCAAACACAAAATACTCGAGCATCTCCCTCCACGCCTCTATCTTGGCCTGGAAGCCACGGAAAAGGCGGTCGCCGGTGTCAACGCACTGGTAACTGATGCCCTTCGTATGGAAATAATACACGAGGCAGTCCTGCGTGCGGCACAGTGACAGCACCTTCTCGAGGGCAGGATATTCATAGCGCCGGGCGTCGCCGGTGAACGAAACCACCTCAACCTTTTCCGTGCCGATGATGCGCCGCAGTTCGTCGGCATCGCCCTTGTCCGCCGATATGCAACTCACGAAAAGCCGCCGCGTGGCGCCGAGTAGGCCGTCGCGCCGCAAGTTGCGCACCTGCCGCTCAACGAGACTCTGCCACCCTGCGGTGCAGTACACATGGTAAACGCCATATATGGGACGCGCGGAATGTGGCTCGCGTTCCCACCCCCGGGTGTCACGGCGGTGATAAACGCGGAAAATGGAGTCAAATAAATGAATTGCCATACCTTTATATAATTCCTTCGAACATCTGCCGCAGGTTGTGCCGAGGCTGCCATCCCAGTGCCCTGATGCGGCTTGTGTCGAGCCGCAGGTAGGTCACGGGCGAAAACCCCATGCCGTCCCTTGGCTCTATCCTCACCCTCATGTTCTTTCCGAACTCACGGCATACCATCTCCGCCATGTCGCGCACCGAGATGTATGTGGCCTCGTTTGCCACGTTGTACGCCGCCCCACTCTCTCCGCGCAGCAGGATATACACCATAGCCTCCACGGCGTCCTCGGTGTGGCAGTAGCAGCGGCGCAGCTTTCCCTCGGTGAAAAGCACGATGTCGGTGTCCGCCGCCGCGCAGCGTGCGAACTGCGCGAAGACGCGGTTGTCATTCCCGGCGACAGCCGTGCCGAACGTCTGCGCGAGGCGCGCCGTCATCACACGCACCCCGTATTCCGCGCTGTAGGCGTGGCACAGGCACTCCGCCGCACGCTTTGCCATGGGGTAGCTGCTGCGTGCCTGCATCGGGTCGAGGTAGCCCTGGCGGTCTTCGGCGAGCGGCTCGCTGTCGTCGGTCACCGTGCCGTACACCTCGAGCGACGAGACATAGACCATTCCCTTCAGCCGCTTCCCTGCCCTCCTGGCATGTTCCAGCACCTGCCTTGTCCCGGCCAGCGACGTGATCATTGTCTCCACCGGCCTTTCCACGAAGTCCTTTGACGCCGTCGGCGATGCGAGATGCACTATGTAGTCAGCCTCATGCGGCGGACAGAAAGGCTTGCCGGACGCGAAGTCATATTCGTAGAAATACATCTTGCAGCCATTGCCCCCGAACATCGCCACGGCCTTTGCCACGTTCCTCACGGCACAGGTAATGCTGATGCCCAGCGAGTGCCGTCTGTCCAACTCGCCGAGGAAACCGACGAGGCACGAGCCAACAAGCCCCGTGGCGCCGGTCACGATCCATCTGCTGCCGCGCAGGCTGTCAATCAAATCCCTATCCATAGTCATCATTTCATGTCGCGCAACATTCCTCACAGCCCGAAAATCTGCTGGTTCTCGCGCACCTCAACCATCGCGCGCAGCACGAAGAAGTCGGTGGGTGTGGTTATCTTGATGTTCTCCATCGGCCCTGTTATCGTCTTCAGCGGATAGCCGTAGTGGCTCATCATCGTGCAGGAGTCGATGAAGTCGTGCCTCCCGTCGCCGATTGCGCGCCTGTGTGCGGCAAGTATGTCGCCCAACCTGAAACTCTGCGGCGCGCGTGCGATCAGCGAGTCTGCCCGGTCGGGTATTTCGAGCGAGCCTCCGGGCTGCGCCACCACGAAAGTCTCGGTGGCGGGCACGCACGTTATGCACGAGCCGTACTTGCCCACGGTCTCTATGTTGTCCGATATTGTCTGCTCTGTGATGAGCGGGCGCACGCCGTCGTGTATCATCACCGTGGCATCCCTGCCGCCTGCCACGCGCTCCGCTTCCTCCAGCGCGTTGAAGATTGAGTCCTGTCCGGTCTCACCTCCCGGCACGACGGCCGCCACCTTCGTGATGCCGAACTTGTGTATCATCTTCCGCAGGAACGGGATCCACGGCTCGATGCACGCCACGACTATTGCGTCCACGCCGGGATGGTTGTCGAAAAGTTCGAGCGTGTATATTATTATCGGTTTCCCGTTGAGCTCGAGGAATTGCTTCGGGCGCGACTTGGTGTGCATCCTCACGCCCGACCCGCCTGCAAATATTGCTGCTATGTTCATTTCTCGTTCATTGTTATATGGTTTTCGTAATTAGTGTGTTCCGCTGCCGCGCCACTACCACATCCTTATCTCCGTGTTGTGCCTGTTGCGCTTGTCGCGCGGCGGCAGCTCCATGTAGTTGCCGTATGCTATTCGGCAAAGTTCCTCCGGGTCTGCCGGGCCGTCGAAAGTGTGTCCCTCGAACACTATGGGCTTCAGCGGCAGCATGGCGCTTCGTGGGTTCCGCTCGTAGAACCACGCGCCGTACGAGTGCATGAAACTGTCGCGCGAGCCGAACAGCCGCCCCACGATGCGGAACGCCGGGAACACGGCATGGTGAAGCACGGCATATCCCGCCTGCGCCAGCGACGGATACCGCCCTGCGAGGTCGAAGTTGACCACGCACGACAACTTAGCCGCCAGCCTCTGCAGCCACGGTATCATGTACGGCTCGTAGGGGAAGATGTCGATGTGCAGGCCCTTGTAGCGCAGAGCCTGGTGCGACCGCCAGTCGCGGCTTCCCTCCGCCTCCAGCGATATGTACTCGCTGTTGAGGTCGCGCAGTGTCGCCCACTCCTTGTAGTAGCCCTTGTCGGTGCGGTTCGTCTGCACGACATACTGCGGGTGCGGATGCCGCTCGAGGTATGCCACGATCTTCTTGTAGTCCTCGCGGCTCACCACCACGTCGGCATCATCGTCCCACGGTATGAAGCCCCCGTGGCGCAGGCTGCCCAGCACCGTGCCGCCGTCGAGGCGCAGCCGCGCGCCGCACAGGCTTCCCGCCTCCCGGAGGTATATCAGCATGTCGAGCATGCGCATCTGCGCCCTGCGCATCGTCGAGCCTTCGGGATTGTACTCCCGGCGCAGGCTCTCGTCGGTCTCCCCGGTATTGTAAGTCCTGTTCATACAAGATGCAAAGTTAATCCTTTATTTTCACATTCGCTTTGCCGTTCCGCAAAATTATGTTATTTTTGCAAGCATGGACGGGAAAAACGCAGGTGTCCGGAATTTGAAATGAAAATATACTACTATCACACCCAGGATGCCGTGCGCATCATAGACGAGTGGAAACGCGGCCGCTATCCCTCGCACCTGCTCTACGGAGCAACGTTTTTCGGCGAGAACGGGATAGGAACGGTGTTGCACAGGCACCACCAGGAGGACAACCGGCTGCGGCGTATGCTGCGCGTGGCATGGCAGGTGATGCGCTGCCGCGAGCATTACGACGTGCTCTACGGGTCGTCCCACCGTGGCCTCGAACTGCTCATCATGCTCCGCGCCATCGGCGTCTACCGCCACCCGATTTGCATATGGCACCACCAGCCGGTAAAAAAGGCGCGCGGACTGCTCCGCGAGCGTGCCTCGCGACTGTACTACCGTGGCATAGACCATCTTTTCATGTTCTCAGATGCCATCGCGGAAATGTCAATGCTATCGGTGAAATGCCGTAAGGAGAGAATCAGCGTGGCACACTGGGGGGCAGACCTCGATTACTACGACCGCTTCATGCGCGAGCACCGTGAACAGCGCGCAGGCTTCATATCGTCGGGAATGGAACGCCGCGACATGCCGACACTGATTTCCGCGTTCAACAACACCGGACTGCCGCTGCGCATTTTCTCGATAAAAAGTTACCTCGGAAACGACTACGAGAGTATTATAGGCAAGATGGAACGCCGTGGGAACATCGAGGTGACGTTCAACAACCGACTGATGATCGACGAACTGACGGCGGAGGTGAACCGCGCGGCGTGCGTGGTGATTTGCTGCCAGCCAACAAACTACACCGTGGGGCTGACCACCGTGGTGGAGGCTCTCGCGCTCGGCATACCGATAATTTGCTCGCGTAACCCACAGATGCCGATGGACCTTGAGGCGGAAGGCTGCGGACTGCTCGTGGACTACGGCGACGTTGGGGGATGGGAACGCGCGACACGCTTCATCGCGGAACACCCCGAGGAGGCGGAAAGAATGGGAAAGCGTGGCAGGAAACTTGCCGAAAGGCTCTACAACATTCGCCGATGCACAAGCGAGATGTCTGCGGTGATAAAGAAGTTGGCGGGGGAATGAACTGGCATTGCCAAATCACCGCCTCGTCATTTTCCGCCTCACGAAGCAGATGCACTCATCCAATATCTTGACGCGGAGCATCTTCATAAGAACGAAATAGAGCGATGCGGAAACCACCATGCGCAGGACAAGCCGCAGCCAGAGCACGGAGATGGAAGACGTTGCCCACCCCGTGACAAGCATTATGCCGGCGGCCGCAACGAGGAACGGCACGGTGTCGGCAAGCATCTCGGTGATGCGGTAGCCGGAAAGGCGGCTCACGAAATGATACCAGACGAAAAACCAGGCGACAAAAAGCGCGGTGTATGCCCACACCATGATGTTTATGCCATAGCCGTGAAGGACGGCCATCATGCCGATGAGCATGGCGCAAAGCACCGAGGTGCAGCCGAGGTAGACGCCACTGCGGCCGCGACTGACGATGTATTGCGACAGGACGGTGCTCAGCGGACTGAAGGCTGCCGAGATGGCAAGCACGCGCAGGAGCATGGCACTGCCTATCCACTTCCCGGTTATGGTGACGACGATGAACTCCTCTGACACGAGTGAGACACCGAACATCAACGGGAAAGACACGAAGGCGGCGAAGCGCATCATCTTGCGAAGCACCCGCAACTGGCGTTCGCGGTCGTCCTGAAGTCCCGAGAACACCGGCTGCGCCACCTGCGCCACCATCCCCTGGACGAGCGACGAGCCTTTCTGGCTCCAGTTGTAGGCCGTGTTGTATATCCCGACATCGTGCTTCGAGAAATAACGCCCGAGCAGAATATTCATTATGTTGACATTGACGCGCTCAACTATTGTAGTGATGAGCATCTTTACCGAGAAGCGGAACATTCCGCGTATCGGGCGGAAATCGAAGCTGAACGTGGGGCGCCACGGACTGTAGTGCCAGTTCATCAGCATGTACGCGCCAATGAACACCAGTCCCTGCGTGGCAAGCGACCAATAAGCATAGCCTTTCCACGCCATCACGATGCACACAATGCCGGACAGCAGGACGGCGGTCATGGCAGCCTTGGCCTGCTGCTTGGCGTGCAGATTCTTGAAGAGCCACGCCGACTGTGCCGTGTTGAGCGAGGCAAGGATTATGCTTAGGAAGGCGTAGCGACTGAACCATGTCAGTTCGGGAGTGCGGTAGTATGCCGCGATGAGCGGTGCTGTGAAGAACAGCAGGAGATACATCGCCAGTCCGACGATTACGTTGAACCAGAAAACAGCGTTGTAGTCGCGGTGGGAAGGGTCTTTTATGTTGACCAGCGCCGAGCGGAAACCGCTGTCCTGGAGCACCGTCGCCACCTGCGAGAAGATGGCGATTATCGCCATCATGCCGTTGTCCTGCGGCGTGAGCAGGCGCAGGGTTACGATGCCGAAGAGCAATCCCAGCAACTGCTGCACGCTGTTGTTCATCGCTCCCCAGAACAATCCCTTGGCCGTTTTTTCCTTCAGTGTTTCCATGGCGTTGTGATGTTTGCGGTCAGGTGGACAACAGGAAACCCACCGTGAGCCACAGGTTGTAGGAGAACAGCCATGCCGCCAGCAACGCCGTGACGGCACGCAGCGACACGAGAAGCCGCCCGGAAGCCGCCCGGAAGGCGAAGCCGAGCGCGATGGGGACTGCGAACAGCCAGTGGCACGACATGATGTACACCTCGTTGAGGCCGAAGCCGAGGCCGAAGTGGATGACAATGTCAGGCAGGACGAAGGCAAGGCACAGCCACATGAACCTGCTCTTGCGGCCACACCATATCCCAACGAGGAAAAGGATTGCCACGACAGCCTCCACGGCATAATTGAGCCACCAGTCGTAACGCACGATCACGGGACGCTTGCGGAGCGTGTCCTCAAGCAAGTGTTGCCTGTGCAGCTGTATGGACTCGCCGAAAAGGTTCTCAACGGCAGAGGCCCAGCGAGGTGTGGAAATGTCGGTCCACTGCGTGAAAGTGCCATTTCCCATCGGCTTGCCGGCATGTGCGAAGACTGGCTTGCGCGCCTCCTTCTCGCGGCGTTCCTTCTCACGCACCGCCTTGACAGAGTCGAACACGGCACGCCGCCGCACGCTGTCGGCGATTGAAGTGGTGTCACAGAACGCGCGGTATGCCTTGCGCTCGGCATTGGCTGCGCGCATTGCCTTTAACTCTTTGCGGTGCTGGTATCGTGGAGCGACGTACTGGCGGAACTCCCACTCGGCAAAATACCATATCGCAGCGGCAGGAACAACGACCGCAAACAGCAAGTGGAGGGGGCGGAAGAAACGGAGTCTGTTGGTGAAGAGCACGGCGATGTAGGTCTTCAGTCCGTTGCTTAGCGTGATGCCGGCAGTGACGAGAAACAGCACGATTGTCTGCCATGCCCTGAACCTGCCGCCCGACTGCATCTTCCTGCCTGCGGCATAGAGCGTCAGGACGAGCACCATCATAGACACGGCGAAGTGGTCGGGGCAGATGTAGGCGAGCAGGATGTAGGCGAAGGAGAACGTGAGAAGCGACAGCAAAGTGGAGTCGAACACCGAAAGCCCGACTACCTCCCGGAATATGCGGAACAGGAAAACGGCACTGTAAACGAGACATGCCAAGAGTGCCACGGCCACGACTATCTGCACGGGATTCATGCCGAAGAGCGACATCATCCACTGGTTGAGTTGCGAGAGCGGCCACGCAAAGAATGCAAGCAACGGGTGGCGGTACACCTGATAGCGCGTATCCCAATGAGAAAGTACGGAATAGGTGATGGGGTCGAAGCCCGAAATGTCGAACTTGCCCACGAACAACCACCAGTAGTCCTTGCCCAGCGGGGAGAACGCATCCCAGAAGCGGCGCACCACGAGAACGTGCAGCGCGGTGAATATCACGAGGAGAACGCCGACAAGCGGCATCTCCTCTTTCCTTATATTCAGCATTCTCAGATATTTCCTCATCGCATTTCTTTTTTCATCAATCATTCCCTTTTGCCGAACTCCCTGTAATGCCGTTCGTCGGCAAAAGCGAGCAACTCGCGGTCGCCACGGCTGTCACCGTATGCCACGAGGCGATACGACTTGCGGTCTGGGAAGAGTTGCAGCAGCCGCGCCACCTTCTCGCCGCCATAGCAGTTCCTTGTGGTGAAGCGCCCGGTGAGCATCCCGTCCACCACCTCAATCTCCGTGCCGGCAACCTCCACGCCCTCACGGTCGCGGAAGAATGGCCTCACCCAGTTGTCCACGCTCGCGCTGACGATGACGACCTTGCTGCCACGGCTCAGCGCGTCATCCACACATCGCATACCGCCGGCACGCAGTATGCCGGTGTGCGCCGCAGCATAATCGCGGCAGAGAGCGTCGAAATCGCCGGCCGCCATTCCCCCGAAGCAATGTCCGAACACCTTTTGCTTCACCCTGCCGTTGGAATACAGTCCCAACTTCATCAGCGCCAGCAGCGGCGCATAGCGTAGGAGTACGCCCAACAGCCCAGCCTTTCCGCAGTGATGGCGTATCATGCCGAGCAGAGTGTCGCTGCGTGTCAGCGTTCCGTCGAAATCGAAGGCGCAAATCTCCATCATTACTTCATGATATATATTGCGGTGAAGAACACCGCTGCCCACGCCAGCACAACGAGTTGCAGGAAGCGGTCGGTGAGGATAATCTTCGTGGGGTCCTCGCTGCGCTTGTCAACAACCGTTATCTGTATGTAGCGCAGCAGCCCGAGCAACACGAACACAGTGGTGAGGTAGATGTACTCGCTGCCTGTGCGCGACACCACCTCCGGCGACACGGTATACATTATGTAGCACACGATTGTCACCGAGGCAAGGATGGTTATGGCCTGGTTGATGAACGTTAGGTTGTAGCGTATCGTGTTCCTGCGCGGCGCGATGCCGGTGCGTTCCATCCTGACAACGTCGTCGCGCCGCTTGGCGAACGAGAGGAACAGCGTGAGCAGGAACGTCATCAGCACGATCCACTTGCTGAGCGGTATGCCGGTTGCCACGCTGCCGGCCACGAGGCGCAGCACGAAGCCGAACGCCACCACGAACACGTCGACCACGGCATAGTGTTTCAGCCTGGCGCAATAGGCAAGGTTAAGAAAATAATACACGGCAAGCACAGCGCCGACCTTATACCACCCGTCACTGACAGACAGGATGGCGGCAAATCCAAACAGCAGCATCGCTGACATGAGGATATAGGCCTGGCCAACGGAGACTGCACCAGAGGCAATCGGGCGGTGGCACTTGGTGGAGTGCATGCGGTCGGCATCCAAGTCAACAATGTCGTTGAAGCAATACACCGAAGAGGCGACAAAACAGTATGCCACGAACGCATACGACGCGCGCAGCAGCACGCCGCCGTCAGTCAGCCCGCCGCCGAAGAAAACGGGCATCAGCACAAAAACGTTCTTCAGCCATTGCTTTGGTCGTATCAGTCGCAGGATGTCCTTCATACGCTTAATTCAATTTCGTGCAAAGTTACGTTTTTTTATGATAATAAGCCTAATATACATACGAAAAATGGCATTTCGCAGCCTTTTGTGACCTCCGCGCGCGTCGCGGGGGCATTACTTTGGCAGGAAACGCGTTGCGAAAGCCACCGCGTGGTGGAGCAGGAAAGCAAGCACCAGCGACACGGCTATCGTGATGAGCGACGTTAGTATGTATCCTAATCCATGCCTCTGAACGTAAACCAGCACGAACTTTATGTGTATCAGGTAGATTTCGAGCGACAGAGTGCCCACGAATGCCAGTGCGCGGAGCAAAAGGCGGGGGGCGGCCTCCATGCACCATGACAGCAGGATGGTGAGCGAGACGGAAAGCGGAATATAGACCATACGCTCGATAAAGAGCGGGAACTTGCCCCGCATAGGCCCCTCGAGCTCGAGACAAACGACGAGACTCATCACGAAGGTAATGGCCAGCAGCCACATCGCGGCCTTGTCAAGGCAATGCCTGCGGCAGACGAGTACTCCGCAGTTGATGCCGATCAGGAATATCGGCACGCGGCTCCAGAAAATCTCTATGTGACCGACAGCGGAGTTTACCGGCGGACAGTAATGCACCATCACCGCCCACAGCATTGCCAGCACGGGCAGCCACCGCCACGAACTGCTGCGCGACGCCATGCGAAGATAGAACGGCGCGACGAGATAGAGCAGCATGATGGCGGGAATGAACCAGAACGTGAGGTCGTCAACACGCCAGAAACTCCAGCCGACAAGAATGTTGAGAACAAGGTTCAGAATGTCAGGACTGTACCCTCCGTTCGCCGTGTTGACATAATTGGGGATGTAGAACAGCGTCGCCATGACGAGCCATGACGGATATAGACGCACGAAGCGCCGCCAGTAGAAATGGCTCAGCACCGGCTTCTTCTGCCAGGCGAACCACAGCCCGATGCCACTGAGGAACAGGAACATATCCACGCCAACGTTCCCCAGCCGCCGCAACGGGAAGAAGAAGTTGTGCGGGCTCATGCCAACGTGGAAGAGGATGACGAATATCATCGCCGCCCCCATCAGCTCGGTGCGGTGCTTGCTGATTGAAAACAGGCTCACTTGACTGGGCATGATTCTCCGCCGTTACAAAATCACCACCTCACCACCAGGTTAAACCCTTGCGGCGATACCGCCAAGGCATAGTTCTTGTGGTCGGGAAGTATCAGTCTGCCTATATAATATCCAGCCTCCGCTGCGGCAACGCCGATGGCCGCGCCTGCGGCGACATCACCCCAGCGGTGACGGTTGCGGCGCACGCGGTCTATGGCGGTGACGGTAGCGACAGCATATCCGCCCACCGTTATCCACGGCGACACGCGGCCGTACTCCTTTGCCATAAGCGTGGCGCCGGCAAAGGCTATGGCGGTGTGCCCCGACGGGAACGAGCGGTTGTCTGTGCGGTCGGGGCGCATTGAGTGTATCGTGTGCTTCATGGTGTAGCAGACACCGGCATCGATGACACACGATGCGGCCGTGCTGACAAGCATCTGCCCCCAGTCGCTCCTGCTCTCCACGCCAAGCGCCTTCAGCGTCAGCACTGCCGCGAACGGCACATATTGCAACACATTGTCTATGCCATCCCCATGATATTCCTCACATGCCGGTTCTTCAGGCGGCGTCACCTCTCTTGCCGGGGTGACCTGGGCATTGCACGGCAGTGCGACGATTGACAACAGCCAAAAGAAAAATACATTCCTCATAATTCGTGTGACAGTGTTTAAGGAATTTGCCTTCATCGTTTTCCCATCAAATGAGGATAGAGCATCCCCTCGGCAACGGCATCCGAGTTTGCCGTGTCCGTCAGCCTGCCTAACAGTGAGTAAGCGTAAGGCAATGCCGCGGCAGGCCCCTCGCCGGTTGTTATGTTGCCGTCGACGGTGACCAGTCCGGCGGTGTATTCCGCACCTTCGAGCTTATCCTCAAAGCCAGGGTAGCATGTAGCGCGGCGGCCACGCAGCAGCCCTAATTTGCCAAGAACCATCGGAGCGGCACATATCGCCGCTATCATCCCGCCCTTCTCCGCCTGTCGCATCAAGGCCTTTTTCACGCCCTCGTGGGCGGCAAGGTTTGAAGCGCCGGGCATACCGCCTGGCAACATCAGAAGGTCGGCGTCATCGAGCATCGGCTCCGCCTCGCCGAAAGTAAGGTCAGTGTGTATCTTCACGCCATGTGACGACTCCACGACATTGTTGCCTGTCACGCTAACAGTCTTTATATCAACACCTCCGCGACGGAACACATCCACGGGAACAAGTGCCTCGACCTCCTCGAATCCACTCGCGATAAACTGAAAAACTTTTGCCATTATAATCAATTTTACTGTCAGAAATACATTGTTTCAATTAAAAACATTACCTTTGCAGGTAGTTGCCAGCCACGCGCTGCGGCGTGATACGCACCGCAAAGATACGAAATCTTCGTATAACGGCAAAGAGGTTGGCGGAAAAAAATGGGAAAAAGAAACAGGGAAAATGCAGCAACAACGATTTAAATTCGCTATTTTCGGCAGCAGTTGCCAGACTGCGGGCAGCATGGCGGCGTGCAGGATCGCCGACCATGTGAGGCGGCACGGCGGCACGGTGTGCATAGAAAAAGAATACGGCAGGTTTCTCGCCGGCAACGGGCTGCCTGAGACCGACGGGGCAGAGACGTTCGATTCCGGCAGCCTTGATGCCGATTTCGTCGTCTCGATTGGTGGCGACGGCACTCTGCTCAGGGCTGCCAACTGCGTGGGCGAGCGCGGACTGCCCATCATCGGGGTGAACACGGGGCGGCTGGGATTTCTCGCCGACACAACGGCGGCAGAGATAGAGCACACCGTGGGGGCAATATTCGGGGGCAAGTACAAAGTGGAGGAGCACGCCGTGATCGAGCTGAGCACAGACAACGGAGCCATAGCGGGCAGCCCGTTCGCACTGAACGACATCGCGGTATTGAAACGCGACAACGCCTCGATGATTTCAATCACCGCCGCGATAGACGGGGAATATCTCACCACCTACCAGGCCGACGGACTGATTATATCGACACCAACGGGGTCGACGGCATACTCGCTGTCAAACGGCGGCCCAATCATGGCGCCACTGTCGGGGGTGCTGAGCCTCACGGCGGTTGCGCCGCACAGCCTCAACGTGCGCCCGATAGTGATACCGGACAAGGCGGAAATAAGGCTGTCGGTGGAAAGCAGGTCGCACAACTTCCTGATAGCAATAGACGGGAGGTCGGAGAAATGCCCGGAGAACACCGTGCTCACCATACGCCGCGCAGGGCATAACATCAGGATTATGCGGATTGCCGGGCGGAACTACTACTCCACACTGCGGAACAAGATGATGTGGGGAAGGGACAACAGGATTGAACGGGCATTCGCGGAAGGCATAAGGTGAATGACGGGCGAAATCCGTCAGCTACACGCCGGCAGGCAACGAGAGATGAACAAAAAAGCCGCCCGGCAACTTGGAACTATCAACATCTGAACCATAATGAGGATAAAGGAACTGCTGAAGATGGAGGACAACCGCTACCCGGCACGCGACATAATTCGCTGGCTGTGGCGGGCGTGGCGAGGCAACCGACTGCAAGCGGTGCTGAACGCAACCCTCGGGCTGCTCGGCGTGGGCGTGAGCCTCGCGCAGGTGTGGGCCGTGCAGCACGCCATCGACGTGGCCTCACACACCATAGAAGGGTCGCTCTACATCGCGGTGGCGCTGATGGGAGGACTCGTCCTGTGCGACTTCGCCATCAACGTGTCGGCAATATGGGTGCGCAACATTCTCGGAATACGCGCACAGAACCGCATGCAGCAGAGTATGCTCGACAGGATCCTGCGCTCGGAATGGCATGGCAGGGAACGCTTCCACAGCGGCGACGTCATCAACAGGCTCGAGGGGGATGTAAACAACGTGGTGGTGTTCCTCACGGAGACAATACCAAACACTCTTTCCGTCCTCGCCATGTTCTTCGGCGCGTTCTTCTACCTGTTCGCAATGGACTCGATGCTGGCAATCATCATCATTGCCATGCTGCCGGTATTCATACTCGTGAGCAAGGTGTACATAAAGAAGATGCGAAGACTGACACGCAAGGTGCGTGACAGCGACTCGAAAGTGCAGAGCGTGCTGCAGGAGACCATACAGAACCGCATGCTCATAAAGACTCTCGAGAGCAACACCATGATGGTGGACCGGCTGGAGAACACACAGAGCGAACTGCGGCACAACGTGGTGAAACGCACGAAGTTCTCAGTGATGTCGAACCTGATAATGAACTTCGGCTTTGCCCTCGGCTACCTCATAGCCTTCCTGTGGAGCGCGATGAGGATGTACAACAACACCCTTTCATTCGGCGGGATGACGGCCTTCCTGCAACTTGTGGCGAAGATACAGGGGCCGGCCCGGTCGCTGACAAGACTCGTACCGGCGTTCGTAAGCGTTTTCACGGCTGCCGAGAGGCTCATGGAGCTCGAGGAGAACCCGCTCGAGGAACAAGGCGACCCGGTGGAACTGAAAGGGCCATGCGGCGTGAGGCTCGACTGTGTCTCCTATGCCTATTCCGCCGGGGAACGAACAATACTGAAGGACCTGACATTCGACTTCCCACCTGGGTCTTGCACGGCAATACTGGGCGAGACGGGGGCGGGAAAGACAACCCTCGTGCGCATGATCCTCTCACTGATACGGCCAAACAAGGGAAAGGCATTCATTTACAACAAGGACAGGGAGATGGGGCTGTCACCGCTGATGCGGTGCAACTTCGTGTATGTGCCGCAGGGGAACACGCTGCTTAGCGGGACGATACGTGAGAACCTGCGACTCGGGCGCGTGGAGGCCACCGAGGAGGAGATGAGAGAGGCTCTGCGGATGGCATGCGCCGACTTCGTTTTCTCGCTGCCGGAGGGCATCGAAACGGCATGCAGCGAGAGCGGAGGCGGACTGAGCGAAGGACAGGCGCAGCGGATCGCAATAGCACGCGCATTGCTGAGACGAGGCAGCGTGATGCTCTTCGACGAGGCGACGAGCGCGCTCGACCCTGACACCGAAAGGCAACTGCTGAAGAACATCCTCGACAGGCACGACAAGACGGTGATTTTCATCACTCACCGGCCTGCGGTGGTGGAATACTGCGACTATACGCTGCACATCAGGAGAATGTGAGACAACGCACCGCGATGCAAATAAAGGTCACATCCTTGCCTTGGGGATATATTTCAGTATGTATCGCAGGAGCATCGACATGGCAAAGGCTGTGAACACATAGATGACAATGCCTGAATATATCTCGCTGCGGCGGTAGTGGCCGATGATGATCTCACGGGCAAGGGGGTGCATGACGAACATCGCAGCCGAGAGAGTGCCTACCCACGATAATGGACAAAGGAGCGAGGCAGGCAGCAGGCGCACCGTGCTGACCGCGCCGATGACGACAAACGCCGGCACCCAGAGCCACCAGCCGAACCAGAAACTGCCGAACAGCACCATCGCACCAGACAGCAACAGCAGGGCGAGATAGCCGGCGCGCGACAACTCCCGCCCCCAGCGGCCGTAGGCAATGCCCATTGCAAAGGGCAGCACAGCACCGACGAAATTGTACCTGACATAGTTGAGGACGCCGCTACCGACATAATCCGCACCCAACTGAAACAACCAGCAGAGCACGACGGTGCCAACGAGCAACTTCTTGCCGCGCCAGCGGTTGAGCACAAGAACATAGAGGGCATACAGCTGGAGCATAAGACCGAAATACCAATACGGGCCGGGCTTTATCACCTTGTCGGGATTGGCATAAACGAAGTTCACTACCATGGCCAACTGTGCCAGCACCCTGTCCCAACTGTACACGACTGAACCGTCGCCATTCCGCAGGAAATACACCACAACGAAAACGGCATACCCTATTATCATAAGACGGAACAACTTGAGGTAATGATAGCGCATGAAGCGTCCTGCTGCTGGCATGACCGGCTGCGAATTGCCGTCAGGCATATTATTGCACAAGCCATTCTCATACTTCATAACGAGTCCGTAGCCGCTCACGAAAAGGAACACCGGCACTCCGTAATGACCTAAGAAGGAGAAGAAATGTATCAGTATGTCGTGGTCGAACGACGTCAGTTTATACCAGAACTGCACGGCATTGCCGGCAGAGAACGTGTATTCGTTCTCCTTGACGGCGAAGCCGAGCCAGTGGCAGTAGTTGTGAAGCATGATGCCGAGTATGGCTATGCCACGCAGGGCATTGTTCCTTATATCCATCGTTATTCTACTTATAATTTACATTTGCCACATTCATCTCCGCACATTCCGACGGAGTTTGTCATAGTCGGTGGTGTTCTTCAATATTCTCGGGCGTGTATCGTCATACTCCCCGCTCAACACATCGAGACTGGGACGATACCACCGGGTGTGGATTCCTGCCAGACGCAGGAGCGAATGCGGCAAGGCATCTGTCATATACCGCTTCTTCGCAGCGTCGGCAATTGCCTTCGCGACTTCCGGACGAGCATGGCGGTAACTGGCAGAGCACCAGAACCACATCGGTATGTCGAACTCCTCGCGGGCGAGCCGTCCGGTGATTTCTGTGCTGTGCATGCGCCCGAAGAAATGCACGTCGCCGCCATAGCACTCCTCGCCGTGGTCTGGGACATATATAACTATCGCATCCTCGTTCTCGAAACGCTTGAGTATCTCGTCCATTATCGAGTCGTTGTACAGCACGGCGTTGTCGTAGTCGGCCATCACCTGCCGCTCTTTCTTCGAGAATCCCTTGCGCTGGTAGTCGTCCCTGCGGAAATGCTTCTGCCTGTCCGGCACCCGCGAGGCATATTTCACATGCTGCCCCATGAGGTGCAGGATGATTAGCCTGTGTTCCCCGCCGGCTTTCCCCAGTTTGTCATACTCCGAGAGGACACCTCCGTCGTAGTCATGCAACTGCGTGTTGCGCGTGTCGAACATGGCGCGGCTCAGCGTCTCGTTGTTAAGGAAGAAGCCTCCGCTGAAGTCATAGACAGCCTCCTTCGCCTTAGGCAGGAACTGGTTGGTTATGAAAGTGACATGATAGCCGGCGCGGCGGAACAGTTCGGGGAACAGCGGATAGTCGCACCAGTCGCCGGCATCGCCAACGGCATACATGGAGAAGAGGTGCTTGAAGACGTAGCTCGTGAGATTCCATGGCGATACGGCATCCTCCATCTTTATCAGCTCGCCGCGCCGCTCGCGCTCCACCTGCCGTGGTGTGGTCTCCTTGCCGTAGCCATACAACTGCGAGTGGTGGCGGTTGTAACTCTCGCCTATGACAAGCACGATGTTCGGCGAGGTGAAACTGCAACTGTCAACGCTCGCCTTGTCGATGCCGCCGATGAGCCGCGCAACCTGCTGCGACGCTATGCGGTTGGCATGGATGCTGAACACAAGGCGGTAAAGTGGCTGGTACATGTTCGCGCAGGTCTTCTCCGTCAGCTCGTGTTCTATGTCGCCGATGCTGCCGTATGTCATCAGCCGGTACTCCGCCCGCTTGTTGTCAAGACACGAGGAGAGGGTATACACGAACAGCGAAATCAGCGACAGCGACAATATGGGATACAAGTAATACACAGGCCGGCGACTTGCGGCGGCACGCGCCCAGTAGTTCTCGAAACGGCACAATGCCACGTTCTTCTTTTCCTTGCAGAGAAACAGGGTCACGGCGAGTGCAAAATGCGCCGCCATGACAAGCAGCACCCAGCCCAAACGGCTGAAAACCACCGACGGCTGTATGTATGAACGCAGGAACTCGGCGGCCTCGCTGCCGGTGGTCTCGCCTGCAAGCAGCAGCATGGTGGGGGTAAGGGTGGAATCGAACTTGACAAAACAATACACATCCACCACTGCGACGGTGTATGCGATGGCGTAGAAAACGCGCCTTGCCCAACGCCGCAACCTTACGGGAAGGAGCGAAAGAATGGCGCAGAGGATATAGACATCGACGAAAAGCTCATGCCACCAGAAGTCGAACACATGCGCGCCACGGCGGTCGGGAAGCACCGCGAAAGTGCATACCGTGCCGAGAAGATACATCATGACGAAGAAAACAAGGTTCTTCCTCAGCGGTATCGTCACCGCGCCGAGCATCCTTATGATGACATGCAATATTTTCTTAACGTCAGCCATTTACACCGCAAAATTACACCATCTTTGCCTAACGGCAAAATAATTAGCCATCAAATAACATTCGGCCAACATCCTTCAGGCCTGAGGTGAATGTCCTCTCATAAAGTAACCGGCACTGGTCTGCAAAACGGAATGACAACGGCCGGCAGCATGGTGGCCGCAAAACGTCAGGCGGCTATCCGCCTCGCAATCTCACGGAAAGCGAAAACGGCGTGCATGAGCAGCGTTGAGATAATGCCGTAGTGACGGCGCATCACGTCGAAACGCTCCTTAAGCGACGCGCGGTGGTTCTGTGTCGTCTGACCCTCGCGCAGGTAATGCGCCACCACCCGGTTGACATTGACCATCGGCAGGGTGTCGCGCTCAGCCTCTTTCATAATCCTTATGCACCAGTCAACGTCGGCAGAATACCTGTATTTCAGGTCGTAGGCTGTGCGCCCGGCAATGTCGGCGCGGGCATAGAACGCCTGATGGCACACCAGCATGCCACGGCGGAACGAACGCCATGACAGCCGCCGTGGGGCTGACAAGTGCCTGTGGCACACGAAATTGCCGGCAGCATCGTATATGTCGGTGTCGCCATACAGCACAGCCGGCAGCGGCCGCCCCTCGCTCCGCGTCCCGTCGAGCCGGGCCGCCCCGGCAATCTCCGCAAGCGTTGACGGTGACGCAAAGGTGTCGCCGGCGTTAAGGAAGAGGACGTATGTGCCGGTTGCCATGCCCAGACCTTTGTTCATGGCATCATAGATGCCGTGGTCAGGCTCTGACTTTATCACGACACTGTGGCCGTTGCACAAGCCGTCAGATTGCCGGCGGTAGTCCTCGGCGATGGCAAGAGTGCCGTCGTTGGAAGCGCCGTCGACAATTATATGCTCCACGTCGGTGTATGTCTGTGCGGCAACGCTTTCGAGCGTTCTGGACAGTACTGCCGCAGCATTGTATGTTATGGTTATTATGCTGAATGTGATCATCTTGGAAACCTATATCATCGTTTTGTAAATGTCAATGTACTGCCGTACCACCACGTCCTCGGAATACCTGTCAACGACCTCGCGCCGCAGTGCCGCGCGGTCCACATCACCGTCGAGAGCCGCCCAAACGATGCCCTCGGCAAGGCTGCGCGCATCCCTCCACCGCGCGAGATAGCCATTCTCGCGATGGCGCACTATGTCGGTCTGTCCGCTGTTGTCGAACGTCACAGGCAGGCAGCCGCAAGCGAGCGCCTCGATAAGGGTCTGCCCGAATGTCTCGTACAGCGACGATGATACGACACAACTGGCAGCGGAATACATCATCGACAACGTGTCATCGCCCTTCACATAGCCTTTATATATATAATGTACAGGGAAATCCCGCAGCACCGCCTCGTCCTTAATGCCTCCGAAAAGCAGCAGGCAAATCTCCTCCTTCGGCAGCAGGCCTTTATCCACAATATATCCCAAGGCGTTGCGAAGAAATGAGAAGCCTTTGATTTCGTTGTCTATTCGCGCCGCACCGAACATAACCACATATTTCTGCCTGATGCCAAGACGGCGGCGCGAGGCATCGCGTGGGAAAAGGCGGAAACGCGTTAGGGACAGCACGTTGGGGACAACGCGTATGTCGTGTCCGGCAAGCAGCGTGCTCTGCCGTGCCTCGCCCTGCAACCATTTGCTCACGGCAACAAAGCGTATGTCTGTCCCAGATAGTATTTCCTTCTTCTTCCGGAACACTTTCCGCGACAAATCGCCCTCATGAGGGAAGCGCAGGAATGGGCAGTTGCCGCACTGCGCCGTGAAACGCCGGCACTCGTGCGCATAGTGACAGATGGCCGTGAGTTGCCACATATCGTGCATTGTCCACACCACTGGCTTGCCGCTTCTGAGGATTTTTGCGATGCCGTCGAGCGAGAGCATTCCCTGGTTGACCCAGTGCAGGTGTATTATGTCAGCCTCTCTGAACGCCCTCGTGCGGGTTATATCCTGCCCGGCGTTGGCAATCGACACCGTGAACAGGTTTCGCCTTGAGAACATGTTCGATGCAAAAATGCGCATACGCTCCCACAGGAAGTTCCATTTCTGCCGCCATCTCCCCGGCAGCAGCTCCACGAACAGCCTGTCCGTGAGACGCTCACGCACAAGCATACGCGCCTCGACACCGTTGTTGTTGAGAGCCTCGGCAAGTCTAACGGCTGCCACCGAGGCTCCGCCGCTCGCATCGCTCGTGCTCACAATCAATACCTTCATCAGTCAATATTCCCATTTACGGGCTTTATAATACAGGAGACAAAGGTAATCCTAATTTGTTTAAAAACAAAGTAAAAACAGAATTTTGCATATTGTTTCCGCACACAACAATTGATATACCTCAAGAAAAGCATAAAAAGCAATAAATATACTGCATATAAATTGCCTGTCATTTATAATCGGCATACCTTTGCGC
>OIQM01000215.1_pt1 | contig 19358 bp, 17 predicted proteins | sample 1586021 | NCBI WGS metagenome assembly OIQM01 (sample SAMN02675049, study PRJEB24791) | human gut metagenome, SKBSTL061 | isolation source: stool | host: Homo sapiens | place: USA
CCCTACACGACGCTCTTCCGATCTCGGTACAGCACGCTGCCCTTGCCGGAAACGCGGCAGAGGCGCCCTTTTTCCCAGCGGACGGGCAGGTGGTGATCTTCGATCGGTTCCACCGTGAAACCGTTCTGCCGCAGCCGAATGGCGGTTTCTTCAAGGAAACGGAGCTGCGCGGTTCCGCTCTGATCGTTCATTGTGAAGTCCTCCTCGTAAGCAAAAAAATAAGCCGGAGCATCCTAAAAATGCTCCGGCCGGTTGACGGATTAAGTTGTGAAATGAAAAAGGGCGCCTATTTGATGGCTTCGACGAAACCAACAAACAGGCGCCTGAAAGATCGTATGAAATTTTGAGGAAATAACGCTCTATTCTGCGCCCGCAAAAAGGGCGCTTCTTTGAATTCTGCCCTTGAAATCGCAAAAGGGGGAGTTCGAATCTCCCCAGTTACCAAAATAACGCGAAAATATCTTTTTTCCTGAGTGCAAAATTTGAAATAAAAAAAGGCGGCAACCCTTTGGTATTCTAAGCGTTGCGCTTAAAATATCCAAATTGTTGCCACCTTATGTCTTTTGTTGCCAAAAAAGATACATCTGCCTATGTTAATTTGATGTTCTACAGTTTTATTCTGCGAAATATCCTGTCGACTATGTGTACAGTTGCAGATATCCGTTGGCTATGCTATACTTTTAATATCCTGTTACCACGCATTCAGGCCATCTATTGAGGTAAGAAAGGAACAATTCATGGAGGAAAAAGTGATTCAGACGCTGAGCAGGCAAAGGGACTCCGGAACAATTGTAGAGTTGGTGGAAAATGAAGCAGGGTTTCGCTTTGTGGTGAAGCGAGTCCAGAATCTGGAGGCCCCTATCTACCGAGCTATTTTTCAGAAGGAAACACAGGCCCTGACACGGCTGAAGGCCTGCGAGAACATTGTCCGTATATTCCGTTCGGATATCCAGGCCGCTCCGGATGGACGGAGTGAAGGCATCATTTCCATGGAGTATGTTCAGGGACGCCCCCTGTCCCAGATGCTAGATGTGATTCCGAATGCCTCAACCCGGTACAACCTGGTAAAGCAACTGACCAATGCCATCCAACACGCCCATCGAAACTCCGTGATTCACCGGGATATCAATCCCTCCAACATCCTCATTACCGACTCGTTTGAGCTGAAGCTGATTGATTTCGGAATCGCAAAAATCCGCGGGATGTTCCAGGACGGAACCACATATCAGTTTGCTACCCAGAATTATTCCGCGCCGGAAGTAACCGTCCACAGTGAAAATGCAACAGAGCGCAGCGATATCTATTCGCTGGGTGCTGTCATTTATTTTCTTTTCACCGGTGAAGTCCCAGTGACGGCTACTGAAATGCCCACGGCTATCCAATCCGCTGGCGGCATCGATGTAAAGTTAAAGGAAGTCCTTTTGAAGATGTGTGCCCCTGCCCCGGCGGACCGATATGAAAACATTGATGACTGCGAACTGGCCCTGGCTCCGCTCTACCAGCGGTATTGCGGCAGCGACGAGCGGTACTTTTTCGCCGTCCCCACCAATGCGCTCGACGATCTGAAAAGACGTAACCTAGTACGGCGGGATATGCCCTATTTAGAGTTGCTGGACAGCTTCCTTCCCGCCCAGTTTGCGGGCGGCTTGATCCGTCTTCGTGCCGAGGGGCAGACCTCCATCTATTGCTTTGACGGCATCAGCATCTCAATGGAATGCGTTTTGTCGGACGATTTTTTCCAGGTGGTCTCTTTCCGCCGGCTGGATGCCTTCAAGCGGGAGCAGCACAAGCGCTTTTCCATGGAGGTTCCTGGGCATTTTCAATTTCTGTTTTCGCACAGAATCGCAAACACCCCTCTTCCCAACAATTGCAGCCAGATCCTAAGCAACCGGGTTGCTGATTTTCAAGCGGATATCCACTCGCAGAAAAATATCGACCGGGAATACGACACACAGTACGGTATCTGGCGGGAATTCATCCAAGCTATGATTGCAGACGCGTCTAAGAATACTGTCCGGTTGTACTACACAAGTGTCCGCTATGAAGACGGGATGTTCCTGTTCCGGCTGGATCCGGACAGCGTGCCGGATGAGACGTTCAGCCAGGATACCCTGTTTATTTTTGAGCAGCGTGGGCGTTTCAAAAAGAAGCCAATTCTGGCAGAGGTCGGTACCTTCTGGGAATACCGGGAGGACGGCGCTGTGATGGCTATCAAGGCCGCACCCAGGAAGCCCCGGCTGCCAAACAATGGTTCTATCTGTTTGGATTACCGCAAAGAGATCCAGCAGTACCGCCGCCAGGAGGCAGCACTGGAGGAATTCCGCCGATCTGAAACCGCTAACGGCGGAAATCTGAAGAGCATTTTTGTGGGTGCCGAGCAGCCCGGGTATTTCCAGCTCAAGGCTATGCCCTGCTTCTATAATAAACAGCTGGATTTTACCCAGAAGCGCGCGGTCCGGAAAGCGCTGGAGGCGGAGGATATTGCTTTGATCCAGGGGCCTCCAGGCACCGGTAAAACCAATGTCCTGGTGGAAGTAATCCGGCAGATTCTGGGGGAAAACCAACGGAATCCTGCACTAGATCAGAAAATTTTGATTGTGTCCCAATCTCATGCCGCCGTGGATAAACTGCTGGAAGACCTTGCAGCCTATCTGGAACATACGACCATCCGTATTGGTCACGAGGAAAATATTGACCCCAAGATCAATGAACGTTTCGGATTGGACCACTGCCAGACCCTATGGGTGAAGGAAAGCGTTGAGAACTGTAAAGCGTGGCTGGCCCAACGTTTATTGGAACAGCACATCCCCATGGAGCCATTCTGTAAATACGCACAAGTGTTGGAAGAGCTGAAACTTGCAAATCTGGAAGAAACAGAACGCATACGTCTGGAACGGGTTGCCACAGACTTTGAAAACACTTACGGGAAAAGCCGCACCAATCCTTACGTACAGATCTGCCTGATTTCCGAACAATGGATCCGACGCATCAGTGAGAGCAATGAGCTGGGAGAGTTTTATATCAAAAACGCTTCCATTATCGTAGGTACTTGCATTGGCGTCATTTCGGATCCCCGCGTCCGTGACTCGACCTTCGACTATGTGATTGTAGACGAAGCAGCAAAGGCAACTCTGCCGGAAATCATGGTTCCCTTGGTTCGGGCACGAAAGGCAATTTTAGTGGGCGACCACAAGCAACTGCCACCGGTCTTTGATCGGAATGCCCTCAAAGCCAGCTTCCATTCTTCGCAGATTGATGAGCTTCAAAACACCGGGTTCGGGAAACTGTTTGACATCCTGCCCGACAGCTGTAAAGAGACGCTTTCCACCCAGTACCGGATGCATCCGGCGATCGGCGATCTCATCAGCTTTCTTTTTTACGATAGCAAAGTGCAAAATGGCGTTAAGGCATCTGAGCGAACTACGAACCTTCCCATGCTCAATAACCGCGCCATCACCTGGCTAACCACCTCCAATGCCGGTTCCGTCCGCTTTGAACAATCCGTCGGGCACCAACGCGGATACATCAACCATCTGGAAGTCACTGTGATCCAAAGCTGCTTGCAAAGGCTGAACCAAGAAATCTCCGCTCAAGGGGAGAAGTATTCCATCGGCATCATCACGCCATACCGGGCGCAGCTGGAGCTAATCCGGAACCGCCTCAAGCAAATCCCATTGAGCCACATTGAAGTCGATATCAACACCGTGGATGCATTCCAGGGCAGTCAGCGTGACATCATCATCTACTCCACCGTCCGAAGCAGCAATCAGCGGCGTATCGGATTCTTGAAAGAGGAAGCACGGCTGAATGTTGCCTTCTCCCGCGCGAAACGGGCCTTGATCATTGTCGGTGACGGAAAGTTTCTCCGCAATCCCCGTATCCCCGGCAACCGCTTTCCCTATGTGATCAGCTATATGCAGGAGCATCCCGAATTTTGTCAGGAAATCGATATAAAGGAGTTTACAAATGCTGTCTGAATGGCAAAAAAATGTTGATAAATACATTCCTCCGCAGCTTTCCGGCTATGATTTCATCTGTCGGGTTCCAGTCTATATTCCTGTCCAGGAAATCGGCTTGACTGTCTGGGAACGGCGTGTCCAGGTGCTCTCCTTTGTTCAAGAATGTGTCCTCACCGCCATCCGCATCGGTTCCAAATCCCTCCCCGATCTTGCCGATCAGTTCGGCCTGCCAGAAAGTATTATGCTACAAATCGTATCACAGCTGGACAGTGAACAGCTCACCGCTGTTTCCTGTGGCGACATTGTCCTGACTGATTTGGGGAAAAAGGTGCTGGAGAGCCAGAAGAAGGTCAAGACCCTGCGCAGCCAGCTCAGCCGCATATCGGTAAACCAGATCACCGGTGAGGTCTCGGATACGCCCCTCTTGGGCACCTACCGGGAGCCGCCGCGGGGGCAGGCATACCTTCTGGAGAAGTATCCACTCAATCTGGAATTCCTGCGCAGTCAGTTCGATACGCTAGCGGTAATTTACCGAGAGAGCCGTCTGGCCAATGTGGTATTCCAGAGTACTGCTGAGAGCGCTGAGCTGTATCGGATTCTTGATATCTCCTATCACACACTGTCCTATCAGCGCGAGTTCTGCTTCGTATATCTAAATCAGGCGGATTGCTCCCTGGCCTTTCACTTTCAGTCTGGAATCCAAGCCTATGCAGATGTACTGGCGGAACAGCTCAACTGCCGACACTTGGGTGCCTGGAACCTCTTCTCTCCGCCCAACCGTCCTTGCGCCGCTTCCCCGGAGGAGGAACAACTGCCCCACGACTTGATTGCGGCGTTCAAACTCCGTGGAGCGCAGAGTGACTGGGCAGATTTACTGGAAGCGGCCTATTACGCCGACCGCCCGCTGCTGGACGGAGAACTTCAGGATATTCTGTACCATTGCGCCGCTTTTAAGGCACCGCGCATCTTTATCCAGGCACCGTTTTTGGCAGAATTGCTCAACGATGACATCCTCCGCACAATTTTTTCTGCGCATACAAAGGAGGTTATCGTCCGCTATAACCGGAATGATTATCAGGCCGATTTCATATTGGGCAGGATGGGAAAACTGCGAAAAGACTGTGTACTGACCACAGTCCCTTCTGAGGACATCTCTTCCGTGAAGTTCTGCTTCGGTACCGCCTGTTTTATCCAGGGCCAATACGCGGCCAAGGAGACCGTTTACAAGCGCCGCCTTTACAAGCTGTGCGCTGAAATAACATTTAATTCTGCTCAGATTGACTCACTCTGGAATAATCTTTTAGAAATTGGGTCAGAAGCTCCAAGCAAATCGTAATCTGAACAGGATGAAAGGAAGTCTGTACGTTGGGCGTGGTTTTCTTTACCGACATAACTGACAAAGCCAACTGCAAATAGGTACGAAGGAATGGCAGTGCATCAGCACAGCCATTCCTTCGTACTTTTATTCTAGCGCACGGTCTGTTCAATCTCCAAATCGCTGTATCGGAACTTGACCCGGATTGTTTCCTCATCGACTACAGTGACCCGTTCAATCATCTTGCGAACGATCCCGTCATCATACTGTTGGAAGCCACTGAGGTGTTCCTCCAGGTAAGCTGCTAACTCTGCCATACGTGAGTCCTCGTTGATTCTGTTGGCTGCCTCCTTCTTCGCTGCATCAATCCGTGTCTGCAGGTGCTGCTTTTCTTCCAACAGGGCCTTGAGCTGCTCTGTTACTTTCCCATATAGCGATAGAGGAATGTCACGATCTGACCGCGCGTGCAAAGATCATTCGGAGAGAATGTCGTTGCGCTGGTTCCCTCGGTCACTTTTTCGCTCATCGCCCAAAGAGTGGCATTATAATAGTAAGCTGTTTCACTCACATCGGCAAAAGAATTGCTTCCGCTCACCGCAGGAGAATTTGCATAGCGATAGAAGAATGCCACGGTCTGCCCGCGTGTACAGGTATCGTTGGGAGAAAACGTCGTTTCACTGACTTAAATAAAAAGTGGAGACACATTTGCCAATCGCCAGTGCGCCTCCACTCATCATTTCAGTCGGATAATCTGCTTATAGAGCATTACGAACTCTTTCTCTACCACCATGTTTTCGTGGTAGTGTCCGAAAAACCAGTATTGGAATCGGCATCGCTCTCGAACCTCATCGAGAAAGTCTGTCAGGGCATCCCGTTGGAACAACCCGCCGCTGAATGTGTCCTGAATACTGCTGGGGCAGCAGTGGGTGATGATGTAGTCCACGTCCCAACCTGTTTTGTCCAGTGCTTCTCTTGCGGTCCGGTATTCGTCCTCGCCGGGCAGTTCCTCTTTCCACCAGGAGCGGTGATTGACTCGGTAGAGAGCGCCTGCGGCGTTGAGCTGCCGGAGCATTCGCTCGAAGTTCGGATCATCTGGTTCCAGAATGCCGTCCCGAATGTCGTGACTGCTGGCCCCGCCCATGGTAAAGATTTTCTTTCCGCAGATCTCGTAGAGCTGCCCTCGCATCAGGTGCAGAACGCTGGGACGGATCGGCTGCACCAGCCCGCCGTGCCACACACTTGTCGGGTAGCTGCGGAGCAGATCATAGTTTTCGTGATTCCCACTGACGAACAGGGTGGTGAATGACCTGTCTTCCAGCCAGTCGAGCCATTGTTGTTCAATCTCACTGCCATCCCAGACGCCGCCAAAGTCGCCACAGATGATGAGGTAATCGTCTTTGGTCAGGCCCCCTTGCTCGCGGAATGCCACAGGGCGGAGCCTGCTGAAATCACCGTGGGTGTCACCGGTCATAAAAATTGCCATCTTTTTTCGCCTTCCCTTTTTATTGTAATCCTTGCTCGAGCACCACATCGGAGTCTCTAAACTGGATACCGAAGCTGAAAAAGCAGAATATTATTCATTCTTGCTGGGGTTGTTCAAGTCTGTTTCGCGCTCACACCGCAATGACACTCGTTACCGACAGCCTTTTCAGCTTAATGCCATGATCACATTCGAGCCCTTCTAAAAAATCATCAATTTTTGGATTGGCTACTATATGACCTTTGTACTTTTCCCGCATGCACTTGCGAACGGTTTCTTTTTCTTCATCTGACAATGTATCATAGAAAAAGAAGATGTCACCTTGAATGCTGAATTCCATTAGCGTGTCCATATCGCTATCCACTCCTGTTCTTTTGTTGCTTCCAGTATAGCAGGCTGCAGATCCACAGTCTATCAAAAGGAAGCATCAAAAGCATTCTTCTACCTTTCCAACAGATCCGCTACATCCGTGGGCCGTTATCCGGTTTTCTACTCTGTCGAAACTTATTGATGGCAACTGCCAAATAACCTTTTCACTGGCTCATTTTGCCGTTTTTGTCGCAAAGCAGTAAAGGAAAAAGCGGCGCTGCGCCGCTCTTTCCTTCACTGCCTGCCTGTAGGGATCTTGGCAGATCTGCACGATCCGCAGGATGGGCTTGACTTTGCTCACGCGGTTGTCTCGGTAGTGTCCGAACAAGCGACAGCGACAATCGTCTTTGCTCAGGTCGCCTTGCTCACGGAATGCCGCAGGGCGGAGCCTACCAAAATACCCGTGGGTGTCGGTCATAAAAATTGCCATCTTTTTTCGCCTTTCCTTTTTATTGTAATCCTTGCTCGAGCACCACATCGGAGTCTCTAAACTGGATGCGGATCGTGTCGGCGTCCTCGACCGTAATCTTCTGAATGATCTGCCGGATGAACTCATCGTCGAACTCCGTGTAGCCCTCGCTGCATTCGATCAGGCTGTCCCACATTTGCTGGCGCTTGGCAACTTGTTCTTCCAGACCGACTTCTTCCTGCTGGGCCTCTAAAATTTGTTCCTTGAGAGACGCTTTCTCATCCGTCAGGGCTTTCATTCTGGCGTTCAGATCAGCGTCGGCCATGTTGGCCAGCAGCGAGTCCAGCAGATCACACTGCTCATGGCTGACTTCGTCGAGGCGACGCTTCAGCGTCAGCAGTTTTGTACCGGTCTGAGTCAGCGCCTGCTTGGCTTCCTCCACCATCGCCAGCACATCGGGGCAGACCTCCTGCCGGATGGCTGCGTACTCGTTCATGGCGTTGAGGATGGCGCTGTGGAGCTTGCCTTCATCCAGCGTAGGCGAGGCATGGCAGTATTTTGTACCGAACTCCAGCCGGGAGACACACCGCCAGACGATGCGCTTTTTTCCGTCTCTGGCCCATGTCACCCGCTTGTAGGGGGAACCGCACTCACCGCACACCAGCAGTTCCGTCAGGGCGTATTTGCCGGAATATTTCCCGAGTTCCGTCTTGCCGCTCTTTTGCAGCACCTTTCGCTTGCTGGAGCGGCGCGTCATTTCTTTCCGCACCAGATCGAATGCCTCTCTTGAGATGATGGCGGGGTGGTTGTTTTCAACATAGTACATGACGCGCTCACCGCGGTTTTTTCGAACCTTCTTGGAGAGGCAGTCCGTAACATAGGTTTTCTGCAGCAGAGCATCCCCAATGTACTTTTCGTTGGTCAGGATGTTATGGATGATGGCGGGTGACCAGCACTCCACACCCTGGGCTGTGGGAACACCGTCCTCGTCCAGCTCCCGTTTGATCTTGCCTAATGTGCAGCCGTCCAGATACCTGCGGTAGATGCGGCGGACGATTGCGGCTTCCTCCGGCACGATCTCCGGCTGGCCGTCCTCACCCTTGCGGTAGCCCAGCATTTTCTTATATTGAAAGTGGACATTGCCTGCCTTTGCGCTTTTCTCTTTGCCCCATGCAACATTTTTGCTGAGTGACTCAGACTCTGCCTGGGCAAAGCCGCTGAACAGGGTAACCAGGAACTCACTGGATTCCGTAAGAGTATTGATATTCTCCTTTTCAAAGTACACGCCGATGCCATTGGCTTTAAGAAGTCGGACCGTATCTAGACAATCCACCGTGTTTCGGGCAAAGCGGGAGAGGGACTTCGTGATGATGAAGTCGATGCGGCCACGCTTGCAGGCGGTGATCATCTTATTGAACTCGGCCCTCTTTTTGAGGCTTGTGCCGGAGATGCCCTCGTCGGCGTAAATACCGGCCATCTCCCAATCAGGGTTGTCCTGAATCTTCTGGGTGTAGTAGGTCTTTTGGGCTTCATAGCTGTTGAGCTGTTCCTCGCTGTCGGTGGATACGCGGCAGTAGGCCGCCACACGCATCTTGCCATCGTAGTTTCTAAGTAATTCTTCCGGCTTCCTGGTCGGTGGGATCTCCCGCACACGCCGTTCTAAAGTGGTTGTTGCTACTGCTTCCATGGTTATTTGTCCTTTCCAGTGAAGTTATCATCCGTAAATGTGAGGCTCACCGTAGCGTCAGACGCGACGGTGATATAAGAGACCACCCGGCGAAAGCGGAGCCAATCCACTTCCACTGGGCAGTCTGAGGGTTCGCATTCAGAAATAGGCTGGGGGCAGCAGTCATATCGTGCGGCTGCCCCCTGTAAAATGAGAGCCATGACTGCTTCGGGTGAGTCAGGCTGTTCGAGCCCTCGGTTGATGGCGTTGTTCAGCCGAATGACCTCCGCAGAGGGAACATAAGCGTCCGCCTCCTGGCATTCATGCGTCTGCATTTGGTGGGCAACTTCTTGGAACGTCTCATCCGTATCCAGAGAAACGGAAATGCCGCAGTGTTCGCATTTGAGATACACCTTGCTGCGATCCTGCCAGCGTCCACCCAGACGAACCATCTTTCCACCGCAGGTACATCGAAAGTAGGGCTTCAGACGATCAAGAAGTGTTACTTTCCCTTGTGCCTGATATTTGACGCTCTTTTCGGAGATTTTCTCCTGTACCGCCTGGAAATCAGACTCGTCGATCATCACTGGATAACCGTCCTTGCCGATGTAGCGGGTGTTTTCGAGGACCCGCTTTACCTTGTGCTTGTTCCAGAGCGGTGCTTCGGGGGAGAATGGGATATTCTGCCGATTCAGCGCATCTGAAATGTTCTGGTAGGAGGCACCGGCGTTGTAGAGGGTAAACACCATGCGAACGACCTGCTGCTCCTCCGGCACGATTGCCAGGGCACCATCATGGATCTGGTATCCATATAAGATTTTGCGATTCGTCATCTTGCCGTTACCTCCAAGCGCTCTGTTAGCTCCAGCCCGCCGTGGAGGCGGAATCGGAGCATGGTTTGGGACTCCGCAACAATCTTCTCGACAAGGCTTTCAAAGAGATCATCGTCAAAGGTATCCAGTTGATCCGGGCCATCGAGGACAGCCTGCTGGACCTTTAGGAGTTCGTCCATGACCTCGTCCAACTTTTCGTTTTCCGCCAGCCTGCGGCGCTGCCCGCGGAGCTGCGCCAGCCTGGCGCTGATCAAATTCATACGGGCCGTGCAGGCGTCGGCGTCGAGCAGACCATTGACACGCAGGGTACTGATCTTATGGCTTTCTTCCGTCGCTTCCGCAATGGCGCGGTTGATCGTCAGAATCTTCGGATTATTTTGCCGCAGGATGGAGTCAAGGGTGTTCATCTGCTCCATGGCAGGTTTCAGGATGATGTCTGCATTGTTTTTGAGTTTCCGGTACATTCGAAGGAACGCTGCGGAGATCTCGGATTCCGGAATGCGGCCCACCGGGCAGGACGCGGCGCTGCGGTTGTGCTTTCGGCAGGTCCAGCAGGTGTAGCCGGTTTTCGTGCACCTGCGATGAAAGGATGTTCCGCAGTATCCGCAAAAGATTTTCATGGAGAATGGACTCTTGTTTTTCCTCTTTTTAGCCCGCTCAGCTTTACGCTGTAGGAGAGCTTGCACCTTTTGAAAGGCTTCCTTGTCAATGATGGCGGGATGGGTGTTTTCGATGTAGTATTGCATTTGCTCTCCGCAGTTTTTCTTCCGAACAAACGGGAAGCCGCAGGTATATGACTTCTGACAGAGAGAGTCTCCAATGTATTTCTCATTGGTCAGGATGTAGCGAATGCCAACCTCGGTCCAGAGTCCAGGCTCCCGATGTGGCGAGATGCCTTTAGCAATCAGCACCTCCGCGATCCATCTCATGCTGCGGCCCTTGAGGTAGGAACTAAAGATCCATCGCACCACGGCAGCTTCCTCTGGGATCACCTCAAGATTTTTCTTGTCTACCATGCGGTAGCCGTAGGGAGCGGTGCAGGCGATGAATAAGCCTTGCTCCATGCGGTGCTGATAACTCAGACGCTGGTTTGCTGAGATGGATAGGGACTCCTGCTGGGCCAGAGAGCCGGAAACGCTCACCATCAGTTCGGTGGTGAGCGTTCCTGTGTCGATATTTTCTTTTTCAAATCGGACGGTGACGCCCATACCGGAGAGTTCTCGCAGGGAGGCGAGACATTCTTTGGTGTTGCGGGCGAAACGGGCTACTGACTTCACCAGAATGCGGTCGATCTTGCCTTTTCGGCAGTCCCGCATCATCCGGTTAAAGTCATCACGCTTGTCCATGCGCGTGCCCGTCAAGCCTTCGTCGGCGTACACATCCACCAGCTCCCAGCCGTCATGCTGCGCGATCACCTCGGTGTAGTTGCGGATCTGGGCCGCATAGGAATGCAGCTGATCCTCAGAGTCTGAGCTGACACGGCAGTAGGCGGCGACACGCAGGTGTTCCGGTTTGAGTGCGTGGGGCGCGATCTCTTTTACCGTAGCCATCAGCAATCTTCCTTATGGAGCGCAGCGGCTTCGGCCATGCGGTTGACGCAGTTGTAAAGATTTTCGATAAAAATGTTCAGGGCGTGCAGGCTGTCAAAGCCATTGATAAAGATGGTGCAGTCGTCCTGCACATATTTATCGCCATCCTGATACCCCAGCTTTTCCGCTGTTGTTGCCTCATGGATGCAGACCCAAACGGAACCGTCGCTGCGGTAAGTTTGCCTTAAATAATAATTGTATTCCATTGCGTTTTCTCCTTTTGACTTTTGTGGTAGCACACACACTACCACACCATTTGTGGAATAGCCAGCACTATTCCCAAACAGTCTGTGGACGGTATTTTTCTCTGGCAAGCCCCTTGGCATAAGCCAGTTCCGTTGCTGTCAGAAGGCCCTTTTCGGATAAGTGTTCCAGCATCCGAACGGCCAGCCGATACTGCAATTCCTTCTTGGCATCGATCATGCGTCCACCTCGAAATAGCTTTCCGGCTTCAGCTCCCGCAGGAACTTCGTTACAGCCCGCAGGCTGCTCGTGGTGCGCATGTCCGGCAGAGCATCCCGCATGGCTGCGTAGTAGCGGCGGCCATGGCTTGCGCGCTCGTCCAAGATGGCGATGACGCACGTGTCGGCCTCTGTGCGGATGGCCCGTCCAAAGCCCTGACGCAGCTTGATCTGCATCTCAGGCACGGCCACGTTCTGAATAAACTGGCGCAGGGAAGGGTAGTTCTCCCGTTCCTTTTCCTTCAGTGCGTCCGGATAGGCGAAGGGCAGGCGGGGAATCACCAGCAGGGATACGCAGTCGCCGGGGAAATCAAAGCCTTCCCATGCTGCACCTGTGGCTAACAGTACAGCTCCCGGTGTTTGCCGAAACCGCTCTGTCATGTGCATGGCGTTTCTGCCCAGGGTAAATAACGGGAAGCTGAGTTCCCGCTCCCGCAGCCTATCCTTTACCGCCGACATGGCGGCGTAGGAGGTGAACAGTATCAGCGCATGGCCCCAGGCCGCGCGAATCAGGGCTGTAATTTCTTCTGCCAGTTCATCGTAGTATGTTTCCGAGCGTTGGCTTGGCGGAAGCTGCGGTAAGTATAAAAGACAGTTACGCCGGTAGTCAAAAGGAGAAAGAGAAACAGACTCCGTCACGCGCCGCCCGTCCAGCAAGCCTGCCTGCGAGCGGAAGCGGTGAAAGTCATCGCCCACTGCCAGTGTTCCGGAAGCCAGCACAAAGGCGTGTTCCGGCCGCCACAGGATACGGCGCATCTGCTCGGTCAGATTGGACACCGTGGCACACAGCATCGTGCCGCCGTCGTCATCTTCCGCCGTGTAGAGGATCATATTGGACTGCGGATCGCTGAAAAGCGAAACTGCGCCGCGCAGCGTTTCCAACTGCCTGCGGCCCTGCACGGTCAGGAGATTCCCGACCTGCTTCTCAATGATGGGAAGAGAGCGGCTGGGGATCGTCAACAGGTGCAGGTATGCATCAAGGGTTTCGGCCTCTTCTCTGGGGGCCGTGAGCTTGCGGAGCAGAGGCCCAGCCGTGTCTGTCAGCACGTCCGCCGCCAGCAAATACCGCTCCGCACGGAGCTGGCGGATCATGCTCTGGATGTCACCAGCTGTCAGCGTCATGCCGAACATCTCACGCGCCGCTTCCGGCAGCTTGTGGGCTTCGTCTACGATGATGATGCCGTGCTCGGGGAGAATGGAGCGTCTACCCTGACTGCGGTGGATGGCATCTGCCAGCAGCAGGTTGTGGTTGCAGATCTGGAAAACATAGCAGTCATCATCGCAGCGTTTCAGGAAGCGCCTGTACCGGCAGTCCTGATGATCGCAGTCACAGAACTGCGGAACGCAGACACGTTCCCGGTCATAACCGCTGAGATGCGGAACCTTGTCCATGTCCAGCGTATCCTTCAAGGAGCGAAGGGCGTCGGCGGCTACCGGATCTTTCTTTTGGAAGTTTACCTGACGAAGCCGCCTTTGCAGGCGTTCGTCACAAACATAGTGACCTTTTCCTTTGCGGATCACAGAGAGCAGTGGCTTGTCGATCTGTCCATCCGCCAGCAGCGTGCAGGACAACAGCGGAAGGTATTCCGTCTGCACGGCGTTCTGCAAGGCAATGCTGGAAGTGGAGATAATGATGGGCCGGCGCGATAAACCAGCGCCGAACCGGCTGGCCGCCGCGGCAGCTGCCAGATAAGCGTAGGTCTTGCCGATGCCGGTGCCTGCGTCGCACAGGGCGATGCTGCCGTTCAGCATGGTATCCAGCATCCGGTGGCTGAGCTTGATCTGCTCGGAACGCTCCGCCATGCCCTGGGCAGGCAGCAGGTCCTTGAAAATATGGTCGATCATGGCGTGGGCTTTCTGCCTGTTTGTATCATTTGTATTCATCCGTGGATTTCCCCTATCATGATAAAAAGTATTTTTGTCATTCGTTTCACCGTATTTGCAGCTCGCGCCCCGGTGGATAAAGGGAACAGTACGGACAGAAGGCGGCTACCTTCTCACGGGCGTATTCCTGGGGTCTCTACTGCTTTCAACCCCAGGGCAGCCCAGCCTCATCATGCTGGCCAGTGCGTTGTGTCTCATTATTTGCCCGAACAGCGTCGATGCCAGCCGACTTTGCCAAAGTCGGCCCGTCACAGGTTTTATCGCTCGCCGAAGATATCTCCTCCGGGTCATGGCGCACACTGCGCGAACGCTCATCCGTCCGGGCGGTTGCCCGTACTGCTGGTATGCACTTTTCAAGGAACAGTGAGGGATCTCCTTTTGGGTCCCTCACTGTCCTCCCGAAAAAGCCCTCGGGTGAATACCCTTAATTTGAAAAATTCTCAAAACATTTCTTCAGATCCCGCAGAATACGGTCCCGGCGTTTGATGACCGCCCTCTGGGTAATTCCGATCCGCGCCGCGTAGTCTCTGGTGGACACGCCATCGAAGAACAGCGCGTTGATCAACTCCCGATCCGCGTCATTCAGAGACAGCATGGCCAGCAGCAACATCTCCTTTCGTTCCGCAAGGCTCTGTGCCTGCTCTCGTTCCAGCGCTTCTTCCTCCGCGCTTGGGGCTGCTTCCGCGCCGACATAGTCCGAAAGCAGGTCGTCCTCCGCCATCTGCTCCAGCGAGAGGATCTTCCCAGAAAACTGTTCCTCCCGCACATACCGCTCCCGGCGGTCCGCCTGGGAGTAGGCCAGATACACATCCTCCGCCACTTCCACATCCACACCATCCACGGTGATGATATTGGCGATCACTTCACCGGCTTCGTTGTAAATGCGTCTATAATTGCGTTCTTCCTGCCATTTTTTCATTTTTCATGACTCCAATCTCAGATTTTTTTGAAAGTTCTGAGATCGGGTCACGGGTATTGGGCGACATAGGTCTGCCAACGATGGAGCATACAAGTCCTTTCCGCCATTCAACAATGCGAAAAGGGCGCAAAAAAAAAGAGCCTTACGCATAGCCGAAAAGCTACTTGTAAGGCTCCTAACTCAATACTTCCCGCTTACGTCTGATTCGACGCTGGGTGGTTGGTGCGCTTGACGAAGTTATATATTGTTTTGTTTTTTCTTAATTCAGGCCCATGCCGTATCCCTACAGAGAGTGGGCACGATGATCGGCGGCTCAGTCCTGTGCCGCACGGTGATCCCCACCTGCATACCGCACCTTGGACACTTTGCGATAATATCAGCTGGTTCATCCCCTACCATGGCAAACAGCCGATATTGGGAGAGAGCCGCTCCTGCAGGAGCATCCGCGATCCGTCCCTTCTCGCAGATGGGACAGCGAAGGATCTTGCGTATTTCTTGTTCCATGGCGCCTCGCTTTCTCTGTTCTCTTTTTTGAGAACAGCTTCCTAAAATTTTTTCACAGCAGATGATGATTCTCCAGCCGGATACGCATGGCTTGCTTGGAGACTTGAAAAATGCCGGCCATATCCGCGACTAATTGCTGACGGTCCCTGCCAGACTGGAGCTGGTAAAAGCATCGTTTTACTTGAGGCAGCGGCATCAGAAGGATGGACCCCAGCAGATTCGCCTGCATTTCCAATGCGCTGTTCTGCGTTCTGACGATGTTTGTTTCTGTCATCATGGCTGCACTCTCGCCGGTTCCGCTGTACAGTCTCTTATGCAGCAGCCAGTGTGCCAGCTCATGAGCGCAGGTAAAGCGCAGTCGGCCTGTGGAGGCATCCTCTCTGCAGAGGGAGCTATCGATGAGTATGGTGCCGCTCTTGACCGCAATGACGGTATATCCTGGGATATCGTAATCATAGATAATGGCGCCGCCATCATCAAAAATCGTTTCGCCCAAGACACACCCGGTTTTCCGCAGGCACTGATATTCCAGCGTGATCCCCTGTGCTTCGATGATATCCTCGATAGGGATCATTCTGGGAACGCCATAGTAGAGATTCGGATCATAGGCGGTGATGACTTCGCAGGCGATCCCCTCCAGAGCCTGTTCCCTGTAATATGGTGTTCTCATGCCTTGGTATCACTGTCCTCTCCGGATGATCTCATGCGCCGGTTGATCCGGTCGATAAAGTCCTGCCACTCCTGGTCGGTGGCGTCCGCCTCCCTGGCTGTGCGCAATGCAGCCCGGACGATCTCCCGATCCATGATGTAGTCCGGAAGGTCTGCGGATACCCGATTATTCTGGGACTTGGCGGCAAGATCCAGCATCTGCTCGGTTTCCGCCTTGTTCAGATGCAGTTCCTGCTCCAACCGTTCCAAATATGCGCGCGTCGGCGCCGGTCTGCGGTCGTTCTCAATGTTGCTCAGATAGACCGGCGACAAGTCCAGCTTTGCCGCCAGTGTGCGCAGGGACAATCCGATAGATTGCCGTTTCTCTCGAACGAAGCTGCCGAATGTCTGTTCCAAGTAACTCACCTCCTATCCGTGTTCTCTTCTCTGGAAACACTGTAGCCTCAGTATAGCAAACATTCGTTCGATTGGCAAGACGTGAAAAAGATGGTGTTCCCCGCAAGGAACACCATCCAGAAGTTATTTCAGCCACGCTGCCATATCCTGCATTTCCTCCAGCACTGCTGCTGGGCTGACGATGCGAATCTTACCGCTAAAGGTAAAGACCCAACTGAAGAACGGAGGGCTTGGCGCGACCTCGACTGTGGCACGGAAATGCTGTTCATCTACAGTTTTCGTCTGCACATTTTCACCGAAGCGGTCGATGACGCTGCGCATGGTCTCATTATCGCACAGCAGTTCTACGGTACAGAGGTCGTCCGGGTACATCCCAAACACCTTGCGGACATACTCCGCCGGATCAAAGTCCGGTGTCTGGACTGCCGTATGTTCCAGCGGTTCGACTGCCGTCATGCGATCCACCCGAAATTGTGCAATCTTTCCGTGCTTTTCCGACCAGCCTACGGCATAATAGCAATCTCGGCTCCAGATAAGGGCATACGGGCTGAACTGATAGCGGTAGCCGTTATGCTTGAGTATCTTTTCTTTCTGCGGTGTGTATTCGTAATACTGGAAAGTGATCTGCCGTTTTTCCTGAATGGCGTTATGGATCTCATCCACGCTGTAATAGATGCACTCATTCTCCGGTTTGGCGGTGCCGTCCATATAAATATGCCGATCCAACTGGCGGGCATGAGATTCACTGGTGAGCTTACCCAGCTTTTCAATAAGCCGCTCGCTCTTTTTGGCCGTAATAAAGCGGGAGGATTCTACCGCGTCCACCAGCAGCTTCAGCTCCGGCAGTTCAAACAGCCTCTCACCCACGAAGTATCGATTCTGGGTGCTTTTGACGCATACGATGTCCATACCGCTGCTTTGCAAGACTTCAATAGCGGAATATACGCTCTTGCGCCCCGCCTGAATGCCATGCTCCCGCCAGAAGGCAAGAATATCCGCTACGGAAGCCGGATGCTGATCATCCGTATGCTTATACAGATACTGCTGTAAGAGCACCAGACCGTATTGGGATTCATTTTTCATACCGCTTTCCTTTTCTGTTTCCACATTTTTAGGAACAATTCGTTACAGTACTTCTTTATAGCTATCCCTTTCGGGTGATATACAAGCCCTCGCGGTGATTAAGTCATGACTTTTTTCTGCTCACATTTTCGCGGCAAATCTCCAAGGCTGGGAGCGGCAATCATAATCGTACAACCGGAACAGCGCCGCGCCGATTTTTTCAAATTATGTGACGCCGTCACAGTAGAACCGCCTGTCATGCGGTATACTATGCGTAAAAGCACAGCCGCAGAGTACATCTGTGGCTGTGTTTTGTGTTCAGTTGCTCACTGTTGCGTGGACTGGATATGGAGAGACAACATATCTCCCGATCTTACATGGGTTATCTTATCTGCCATCACTCTGGCAGTTTGCCTTGCAGATATGTCGGCATCCCCACTGCGGTCGTATCCGGCCTGACCTTAAACATGGCTTTTTCAATCTACCTCCCTTATCGGTTTTCCGCGATATATTTCTCCGCCATGTGGACTGCCACCGCGCCGTCCGCCACGGCGGTGACCACCTGACGGAGGGGCTTCGTCCGCACGTCGCCCACGGCGTAAACGCCGGGAATACTGGTTTCCGTGGTCTCTCCGGCCACGATATAGCCGCCGCCGTCCAGCGCCAGTTGACCCACCGCCAGCGCCGTGGCGGGCTGTCGGCCCACGCTGACAAATACGCCGTCGCAGTCCACCACGCTTTCCTCACCGGTGACGGTGTCCCGCAGGCGGACGCCGGTCAGCCTGTCCCCGGAAAGCAGCGCGGAAACGACGCTGTTCCAACGGAATTCCACGTTTTCGGCCTGTGCCAGCGGCTCGTGATAGATCTTGGTGGCCCGCAGGGTGTCTCTGCGGTGGACGAGGATCACTTTTTTCGCCACGCGGCTGAGAAGGAGGGCATCTGCCGCGGCGGAATTGCCGCCGCCCACCACGACCACCGTTTTGCCCTTGTAAAACATCCCGTCGCAGGCGGCGCAGTAGGCCACGCCCCGGCCCACCAGTTCCGACTCTCTGGCCACGCCCAGCGTTCTGGGGTCCGCACCGGTGGCCAGCACCACGGTTTTCCCCCGGAAGATCCCCTCGCTGGTCTCCACGAGCTTGGGAACCGCCGTCAGATCCATGCGGAGGACTTCTGCGTATTCGCTGCGTGCCCCGAAGCGCTCCGCCTGCTTTTGCATCTTCTCCGCCAGAGAGAAGCCGTCGATCCCGTCCTCAAAGCCGGGATAGTTGTCGATCTGCTCGGTCAGGGCCATCTGCCCACCGGCGGACAGTTTTTCCAGCACGATGGTGTCCAGCCCCGCCCGTGCCGCGTACAGGGCGGCGGTGTAGCCGCCCGGTCCGCCGCCCACCACGAGCATATCATAAACATGATTGTTGTTCATATCTGAACCCTCCGTTATTTCGCCAAGGCTTCCTGAATGAAACGGTCGATCTCTGCCTTTGAGCCGGGCGCGGTGATGGAATCCACGGCCTTTCCGTTCCGGTACAGCACCAGAGTTGGGATGTCCTCGATCCCCTCGGCCCCCGCCAGCCGCGGCTCCTCGTCAATGTTGATTTTGCCGACGGCAAGGCTGTCCGCGTATTCCTCTCCAATCTTCTCATACGCAGGGCCGATCCTCCGGCAATAGCCGCACCAGGGCGCCCAGAAATCCACCAAAACAGGCTTTTCCTCCCGAATCAACTGCTTAAACTGCTCCTGATTCATATTCATAGCTGCCATATCTGTCAGCTCCTTTCCTTTGTTTGGGTATTCTCAAGACTCCGGTCTCGCCCCACACCACATCGTGACCTCAACCTGAGATGAC
>OIQM01000241.1_pt1 | contig 18090 bp, 15 predicted proteins | sample 1586021 | NCBI WGS metagenome assembly OIQM01 (sample SAMN02675049, study PRJEB24791) | human gut metagenome, SKBSTL061 | isolation source: stool | host: Homo sapiens | place: USA
CTCGGGGGAAGCTGTCAGCGGCCCCGCCCGCTGACTGATGAGGGGAAACCGTGCCATTATGGCCCGGCAGCGGGTTGCCGCCGGAAGTCTGCCCCACTCAGGGGGTCGGCGTCCACCCCTGACTCCTCACTCAGTTCTGATCCTTACTTTTTCCCACCAGCGCAGCCAGCACGCCAAAAATCAGGCTGGCCGCTATGCCGCCGGACGCCGCCGTCAGGCCGCCGGTAAACGCACCGGGCAGGCCGCACTCGTCCACGGCATTCTGCACGCCCTGTGCCAACAAATGCCCGAACCCCAGCAGCGGCACGCTGGCCCCCGCCCCGGCGAAATCCGCCAGCGGCTTGTACAGCCCGACAGCGCTTAAGATTACGCCCGCCACGACATACCCGGTCAGGATCCGGGCAGGGGAGAGCTTCGTGTAATCAATAAAAAGCTGCCCTACGACGCAGATCGCGCCGCCAACCACAAACGCCCAGACGTAGCTCATACCGCACCTCCCAGCTCGACACAGTGGGCGATGCCCGGGATGCTCTCCCCCTGCAAAAACGTGGTCTGGCTCATCAGCGCACCCGTTGCCAGAAACAGCACGCGGCGCAGCTGCCCCGCGGCCAGCATCGGCAGGATCTTCCCGCACAGCACCGCCGCACTGCATCCTGCCCCGCTGCCGCCCGCCTGTACATTCTGACTGTTTGTGTCATATAATAAGCAGCCGCAGTCCTTATGGTTGTCCAGCGGCAGCCCCTCTTTGGCCATCTGCTCATGCAGAAGTGCCGTGCCGACCTCGCCCAAATCACCCGTAAAAATTGCGTCAAAATCCTGCGGGCTTGTCCCCGTGGCCGAAAAAAAGCGCAGCAGCGTCGAGGCTGCCGCAGGCATCATCGCCGCACCCATGTTGTTGATGTCATGCACCGCAAAATCCTGCACGCGGCCAAACGTCACCGACAGCACCGGCACGCCCGCGCTGCCGTGCGCCCGCACCAGGCAGGCCCCCGCGGCGGTGGCTGTCCACTGGGCCGTGGGGGTGCGCTTGGCACCGTACTCCAGCGGCGTGCGGAATTGCCGCTCTGCCGCGCAAAAATGGCTGCTTGTCAGCGCCAGGACCCGCTCGGCCATGCCGCCCGCCGCAAACACCGCGGCAAGGCCCAGTGTCTCCGCCATGGTCGAGCACGCGCCGTAGACGCCCGCAAACGGGATGCCCAGTTCCCGCATCGTGTAGTTGCTGGCCGTACACTGGGCCTGCAGGTCGCCCGCAAACGCAAGATCGACTTTGGAACGCGGAATATCCGCCTTGCGCAGACAGAGCTCCACGGCCTTGCGCTGTAAGAGGCTTTCGGCCTGCTCCCAGTTTTCGCAGCCCTGCTCACCAAAAGCCGCGTCCTGCGTCACAAAGTCAAAGGCCGACGCCAGCGGGCCCTCGCTCTCCTTTTTGCCGCCTGCCGCGGCCCAGGCCGCCACGGTGGGCGGCGCGTCAAACAGCAGGGTATCGCCTCTGCGCGTCATCGGTCACCCCACCTTTCCCAGCAGCCAGTAGAGCACGCCCCACACAAAGCTGGCCAGCGTCCCAAACGCGATGACCGGCCCTGCGATGCCGAAAATCCTCGCGCCTACACCGGTCACCCAGCCCTCGGCCTTGAATTCAATTGCCGGGCTGACGACGGAGTTTGCAAACCCTGTAATGGGCACCAGCGTCCCCGCGCCCGCCTTGGCGGCCAGCTTTTGGTACCAGCCCGGCAGTGTGAAAATGGCGGACAGAAAAATCAGCGCAATGCTCGTCAGCGTGCCCGCCAGCGTTTTGTCGTACCAAATCAGGAAAAATTGCCGCAGTGCCTCGCCGAGGGTGCAGATGGCCCCGCCGACCAAAAACGCCCACGCGCAGTCCCGCACCACGGGCGACGGCGGCGACGCGCGGCTGACCATCTCATCATATTGCCTGGGATCCAGTTTCACATTTCATTCCTCCCTTTTTTGGGGGTAGTATGTGCCTAGCTGCCGTAAAATATGACCTGCCCGCGATAATACGGGTGCGGCACCATGACCTTGTACAGCGTGCGCAGCTCTTTACAAAGCGCCGCGTCGGGGACTGTACCGCCGCAGGGCAGGGCCAGCACGGCGTACCGCGTGCCGAACACCCGGCTTTCCAGCGCCGTGGCCCGCGCGCCTGCCCGCAGGTAAAACCCGATGCGCCGCCGTGCGATGGACGGGTCGGGAGCCTCGGCGGGGTGCTCACATTCCAGCACCAGGTCGTGTACCCGCATGGCATCGTAGTCCCGGACCAGCCCCAGCGCCGCCGTGCCCACGCCGCTGCCGCGCAGGTCGTACCGCACGGCAAAGTAGTCCAGCAGCGCCGTGCGCTGGCCCGGCAGTACGACCTGCCACGCATAAGCCAGCCGTGCGCCCGCGTCATCGGTCAGAAGGAGCGGCTCGTAGACGCCGGACTCCAGCAGGCGTTGGATCTCGGCAAACGGCTTCAGCTCGGCGGCAGGGAAATCCCGCGGCAGGGCAGAGCGGTAGAGGTCCTCACATTCAGCAGCAGACAAGCGTGTGATTTGCATAGGGATTTCTCCTTTCTGTGATTGAATTATGGGGGAAAATACGGTATAATAGGTAAAAATGGGGTTATGGCGCAGTTCTCGGGCGGATATGGAATCCGCCCCTACAACGCGCCCGTTATTCGTAGGGGCGCATTCCGTATGCGCCCGCAAGCAATTTATAAAGGAGCCACCCACATGGAATGGACTGACATCAGCATCACCGTCGCCAAGCGCGACGCCGACACTGCCGAAGCCATCGCAACGATGGTTGCCAACGGCGGCATCTATATTGAGGACTACAGCGACCTAGAGCAGCAGGCGTGGGAGATCGCCCACATTGATTTAATTGAACAGGACCTGCTGGACAAACCGCGTGACATCGTGATCGTACACATGTACCTTGCCCCTGACGAGAACCCCGCCGAGGTGCTGCCCTTGTTTGAGGAGCGGCTGAAAAACAGCGGCATCGGCTACCAGCTCAACACCACCGGCGTCGAGCAGGAGGACTGGCAGAACGCCTGGAAGAAGTACTACCACGCCATGGACATCGGCGAGCGCCTCGCCATCGTGCCCGGCTGGGAGGATTACCGGACGGACCGCATCAGGATCGTCATGGATCCCGGCATGGCCTTTGGCACCGGCACACATGAGACGACCTCGCTCTGCCTCGAGACGCTGGACAGTCTTGTCAAGGGCGGGGAGCGCGTGCTCGACATCGGCACCGGCTCCGGCATTCTGGCCATTGCCGCGCTGAAATTAGGCGCAGACTCCGCCGAGGGCGTGGACATCGACCCCATGTGCGTGCGCACCGCGGGCGAGAACGCCGCGCGCAACGGCGTGGCGGACCGCTTTAAAGTCCTCGTCGGCGACCTGTCCGACAAGGCCAGCGGCCAGTACAACATCATCACGGCCAACATCGTGGCGGCTGCCATCCTGTCGCTGGCCCCGCATGTGCCGGTGCTCATGGCCCCGGGCGCACGGTTCATCGCCAGCGGCATCATCGACGAGCGCAAGGACGAGGTGCTGGCCGGGCTGAAGGCCGCGGGTCTCGAGCCTGTCGAGGTCAAGGAGAAGCGCGGCTGGGTCTGCATCATCTGCGAAAAGAAAGAGGCTTGATCTATGCCGCATCGTTATTTTACGCGGGAGCTGGCCGATGGCCGCGCCGCGCTGACCGGCAGCGACGCCCACCATCTGGCCGACGTCATGCGCGCCAGAATCGGTGAGGAGGTCGTGCTCTGCGGGCCGGACGGGCTGGAATACCTCGGCACGGTCACGGCCATCGAGCCGGGGCGGGTGGAGTTTTCCGTCACCGACGGCACGACGAGCAAGGCCGAGCCGGACTGCGCCGTGACGCTGTTTGCGGGCTACCCCAAGGCGGGCAAGCTGGAGGAGGTCATCCGCCACAGCGTCGAGCTGGGCGTGACCGAGGTCGTGCCGTTTTTCAGCCGGTATTGCGTAGCCACGCCAAAAAAAGAGGATGTCAAGAACGAGCGCTACAACCGCATTGCCGCCGAGGCCGCCAAGCAGGCGGGCCGCGCCATGCTGCCCCACGTAGCCCTGCCTCTGAACGATTTTGCCGCGGTTTGCAAAGCATTTTCGAATTTTGACGTTGTTCTGTTCTTTTACGAGGGCGGCGGCGCACCCCTGCGGGAGGTGCTGCACCCCGGGCAGTACAAGCGCGTTGCCATCGTGACCGGCAGCGAAGGCGGCTTCTCCGTCGAGGAGGCCGAGGCCGCGAAGGCCGCCGGGGCTGTGACCGTAGGGTTAGGCCCCCGGATTTTGCGCTGCGAGACCGCGCCGTTAGCCGCGTTGACGTCCGTCATGCTGCTAACCGGTAACTTGGAGTGACCGCAGCAAGCCATACTATGTAAAAAAGAACAGGAGCGTCACCGTGCGTGGTGATGCTCCTGTTTTTGTTGGTTGTATTGTAGGGGCCGGGCATGCCCGGCCCGGGACGTATAAGGCAGGCGGGCGTTTGCGGGATGGCTTGTAGAGGCGGCATATATGCCGCCCGCGGCTTTCCTGGAACGGGTGCTGACGGGCAGGCTGCGGGCCGCACATGTGCGGCCCCTACGGCTCTATTTCCTTTTTACGGGCGCTAACCGCACACAGGCGCGGAGGGGTCAAGACCCCTCCCTACGGAATGTCGTTCACGGCCGGTTTGTAGGGAGCGGTCTTGACCGCTCCGGGGAGGTGTGTGGCTGGCGCACAGCCCACGGGAGGTTATACATAGCGGCAAACGAGCCGAGCCCGCGAGGCCTGAGGGGCTCTGGCCGTTCATGGCCATGAGAAACTCACCCTCACTTCGCCTTCACATACGCCCCGAACGCATTCGGCACGGGGTACACCTCTGCCAAATCCTCCGGCGCGGCCCAGACATACCCTTCGGGCAGAGCACAGGCGGGGGCGGTGCCCTTCCAGCCGCCAAGCTCCCAAATCTTGTGCGTAAATACGTGCTTTGCGGGGGGCAGGGGCTCGTCCAGCGCGGCCTGTACACCGATGCCCGCCAGCGCAGCGGTCAGCTCGTCCCGCGTCAGCGCTTTTTCCCACGCTGCGGGCTGCCACAATCCGGCCAGCAGTCCCCGTGCGGGGCGGCGCTGCAAAAGCAATCCCTGCTCACTTTCAATCAACGCCACCGTCACGGGCACCTTGCCCTTGGCCTTGGGCGCGGGCTTCACAGGCAGCTGGTCCGCCCGGCCAGCCGCATAGCCCCGGCACAAATCGGCCAGCGGGCATTCCTCACAGTGGGGCGTGCCGGGGATGCAGACCAGCGCACCCAGCTCCATCAGGGCCTCGTTGTAGGGGCCGGGCGTGGCCTTGGGCATCTGGTCCAGCACCCGCACGGTAAAGGCTTTCTTCGTTGCCGGGGCCATGACGTCGGCGTCGTCGTTGTACAGCCGCGCAAAAACGCGCAGGACGTTGCCGTCCACCGCGGGGACGGGGATGCCAAACGCAATGCTGGCCACCGCGCCCGCCGTGTAGTCACCGATGCCCGGCAGACTGCGCAAGGCGTCGTAGTCGGCGGGCAGGTCGCCGCCGTACTGCTCGCAGACGATGCGGGCCGCCTTCTGCATATTGTTGACGCGGTTGTAGTAGCCCAGCCCCTGCCACAGCTTGCGCAGGGCGTCCGGCTCACAGGCCGCCAGCGCGGCGGGGTCCGGCAAAGCCGCGATAAAGCGTTCATAATAGGGGATGGCCGCTGCCACACGGGTCTGTTGGAGCATGATCTCGCTGACCCAGATATGGTACGCAGAAGGCTCCTGCCTGAAAGGCAGGAGCCTCTTGTTTGCGTCAAACCATTGCAGCAGCGGTGCGGCAATGGGCTGCATCAGAAGCCTCCGCAGGTGCGGGGGAAGGGGATGACGTCGCGGATGTTGGGGATACCGGTGACGTACATCAGCAGGCGCTCAAAGCCCAGACCGTAGCCCGCATGCTTGACGCTGCCGTAGCGGCGCAGGTCGAGATACCAGTCGTAGTCGGCGGTGTTCAGGCCCAGCTCCTTCATGCGGGCCTCCAGCACGTCGAGGCGCTCCTCACGCTGAGAGCCGCCGATCAGCTCACCGATGCCGGGAACCAGCATATCGGCGGCGGCCACGGTCTTGCCGTCCTCGTTCTGGCGCATGTAGAATGCCTTGATTTCCTTCGGGTAGTCGGTGACGAACACGGGCTTTTTGAAGATCTGCTCGGTCAGATAGCGCTCGTGCTCGGTCTGCAGGTCGGTGCCCCACTCGACTTTATACTGGAAGTTGTCGTTGTTCTTCTTCAGCAGCTCGATGGCGTCGGTGTAGGTCACGCGGGCAAAGTCGCTGGATGCGACCAGCTCGAGGCGCTCGATCAGGCCCTTGTCAAAGAACTGGTTGAAGAAGGCCAGCTCGTCAGGGCAGTTGTCCAGCAGGTAGCGGATGACGTAGCGGGTCATAGCCTCGGCGGTCTCGAGATAGGTGTTCAGGTCGGCGAAGGCCATCTCGGGCTCGATCATCCAGAACTCGGCGGCGTGGCGGGTGTCGTAGCTCTTCTCGGCGCGGAAGGTGGGGCCGAACGTGTAGACATTGCCCAGCGCCATGGCCATGGCCTCGGCCTCCAGCTGGCCGGAAACGGTCAGGTTGACAGGACGCTTGAAGAAGTCCTTCGTGTAGTCAACGCCGCCCTCGTCGTTGCGGGGGATATCGTTGAGGTCAAGGGTGGTCACTTGGAACATCTCACCGGCGCCCTCGCAGTCAGAGCCGGTGAAAATCGGCGTATGCACGTAGGTAAAGCCGTGCTCATGGAAGAACTGGTGCAGGGCGAACGCCGCCTGGCCGCGCACGCGGAACGCAGCGTTGAAGGTGTTGGTGCGGGGGCGCAGGTGGGTCATGGTGCGCAGGTAGTCCATGCCCATCTTCTTTTTCTGCAGCGGATAGTCGCCGCCGCAGGGGCCGAGCACGGTGATTTCATCCGCATTGATCTCAAAGGGCTGCTTGGCGCCCGGGGTCACAACAACGCTGCCGGTGACCTCAAAGCTCGTGTACAGACCGCACTTGGCGATCTCGGCATAATTGGCGAGCTTGTCGGCCTGAAAAACGATCTGGACGGGCTTATAGCAGCTGCCGTCGGACAGCGAGATAAAGCCGATATTTTTAGAATCGCGCACAGTCTTGGCCCAGCCGCAGACGGTGACCTTGGTGCCGTCTGCAGGGGTGGCCTTGTACAGCGATGCAAGTTCCGTTCTCTGCATGGATAGTCCACTCCTCTTTATATATATGAATGTTCCTATTGTAACAGGTATTTTATAAAAAGTAAAGAGCCGATATTTGCAGAGTTGCAGGGGCCGCAGGAGTTGTAGGGGCCGGGCATGCCCGGCCCGGAAGTATCCCGCCGGCAAGCGTTTATGGGAAGGTGCAGGGCCGGACATGTCCGGCCCCTACCGCGCGGCGATGATGTTACGTTTGCGATGCCATGAAGGTCTGCGGGGCGCCGGGGACGCCGATCCCTACCGTAGGGGCGGATTCCATATCCGCCCGTGGGAGTGTGCGGCGGCGTAAGCTGCCCGGGAGGGATGAATCCCGCCCCTGATTAAAATTGTAACAAGAAATTTTGAGATTTACCCTCCCAGCACCCCGGCTAACGCCTTGGCGGCGTACTCTCCGGCGCGGAGGGCCTCGTCCAGCGTGTTTGCGTGGCCGCCGATCTCTATTAAAAGGCTGCCTGTCGTCAAATCCTGATTGTAAAACCGATACCCGCACAGCACAGGGCGGGTCAGGCCCGGGTAGGCGCTTTCCATAGCGGCCTCCCATTCGGCGGCAAAACGCAGATTGAGCCGCCAGTTAGGCAGGGCAATGCTGCTGCCGTTGCCGCACCCGGCAATGACCATGACCTGCGCCGTGCTCTCGCCGTCGATCTCACACACGGGCTTGACCCGCGTGCCGTCGCTGTCCTCGATGGCATCGCGGTGGACATCCAGCACGACCTTTATAGAAGGGTAACGCTCCAGATACGCCTGCACGCCCGCGCGGCTGCGCTTATAGCTGTCGGTGTAGCCGGGCGCGTCGTAGAGCGTTTCGTCGTGCAGCGTGCGGATGCCCGCCGCGTTGAGCACCTGCGCCATTTTCTCTCCGACGGCACACATATTCAGCGCCGTGCTTTTGCTGCGGGCCGTGTAGCCGGGGTCAAACACGGGGTCCGGCCAGGTCTGGTAGCTCTCGGTGGCATGGGTGTGCATAATGAGCACCTGCGGCAGGGCACTGTTCTTTTCAACGGCAAAAGGTAAATTTTGCGTCGTCACAGCGGCGCGCAGGTCAGCGTCGGTGTGCTCGGTGCTGTTTCGGATGCTGCCTGCGGCCAGTGCCACATAGCCGTCGCCGCTGCCCTGCCTGAGCGTCACGCTGCGGATGCGGCCCGCGTCGTCCAGCTCCGGCGCGGCGCTGGGCAGCGGCGTGGAAGCGGGGGACGGCTCCGGCGTGGGCGTTGCCGCAGCTGTCGGGGCCGGGGAGGGCGTCGCCGTGGGCACGGGCGTGGGGCGGCGTTCCGGCTTCTGGGGCTTGTAGGCGGCCCGGGCGGCATCCGCTGGCCAAGCGATGGCCGCAGCCGCCGCGGGGTCCTGCAAAAACAGCGCCCCTCGCACGATCCACGCCCGCCCGGGGCAGACCGCACACGCGGCCAGAACCGCCGCCGCACTGCCCGCAAATGCGGCCCCGCACAGCGCAGCCGCCGCCCACCGGCGCAGCTTTTGCATGGCACACACCCCCTTGTACCAGAATTTTATGCGATTTTTTTGGTTTCTATGAAGTTTTTTTCAAAAAGCCCTTGCAACTTTGCAAAAAGTGTGGTAGGATAACTTGTACTGTTATGGGGAACCAAGGAGGTGGAACGAATGCCTAATATTAAATCTCAGAAGGATCGTGTTGTTCAGGCCAAGAAAGAGGCTCTGCACAACAAGGTCGTCAAGTCCAACCTGAAAACAGTGGTCAAGAAGGCAAACGCTGCCATCGACAGCAATGCTGCTGACAAGGAGACCGTCGTTAAGGTTGCTGTCTCTGCCATCGACTCTGCTAAGAGCAAGGGTGTTATCCATAAAAACACTGCTGCCCGCAAGATCAGCCGCATGGCTAAGCGCGCCAACAAGGCTGCTGCTCAGTAATTGATCGCATGAACAATGCCCGCCGTGGGAACACGGCGGGCATTTTCATTTATATTTTGCGGAAAGGGCTTCTCCCCTGGGGGAGAAGCTCAGACTGTCAAAAAAGCGCATTGTAGGGGCGAGCATTGCTCGCCCGTGCCCGTTCGCCCTGTGAGAAGCTTTCCGAAAAGAGCGTTGCTTCGCCAAGTTGGCGGGCGAACAATGTTCGCCCCTACATTCTCTATAAGGCAAAGTAGATGTTTTTTGACATACTGGGCTTCTCCCCTGGGGGAGAAGCTGTCCGCGAAGCGGACTGATGTGGGGAGAGTGTGCCCTGACAGCCCGTTACCGGGTGGTAGTGGCAAGGTCTGCCCTCATCCGTCTGCGGGCGGGGCCGCAGACACCTTCCCCCGAGGGGGAAGGCTCCCATTTTATAGCTCCTGCTCCATCAGCAGCTTCTTCAGCGGCAATAGCGCCGCGGGCTCGGCGCTGAAGGTGCGGATGCCGAGCTTTAAATAGGCCGGCATGGCATCCACGGCGGCCACGGTGATGCCGCAGAGGTAGACCTGTGCGCCGTGCTCCTGCGCCTGCGCCAGAATGCCGCTGACAAGGCGCAGCACGGCGGGGTTTGTCAGCTGGTTCACGGCGGCGGTGGGGTTCTGCACAAGGCCCACCGTGTAGCGGGTCAGGTCCTCAATATCCACAGCCATCAGCTGCACGCCGTGCTCCATCATATCCCCGGCCATGACCGCGGCAGACGGCATGTCCACAACGCAGCCCAGCATCATCGGGCCGGTCTCGCGGCCCTCGACCAGCAGCTCGTCGCGGCAGGTGTTGACCTCCTCCACGCATTGATCCCAGTCGGCTACATCTTTTATCATCGGGAACACGACCCGCAGGTCGCCGTCCGTGGCGGCGCGCAGCAGCGCCCGGATCTGCGGCTTGAACAGCCGGTTGCCGCGCAGGCGGTCCTGCGTCTCCCCGGCCCAGGGGGCGTCGTCGTCGGCGCGGGTATCGCAGGTGCGCAGCAGCACGGGCACGCCCTCGGCGCTTTTCAGCAGCTCGCGCAGACAGGTGGTCTGCTCCTCGTCGCTCTGGTCGTACAGAATCGCGGTCTCGGTGCGCACAAGGCCGATGCCCGCCGCACCGCGCGTATGGGGCACGTCGCTGTCGCTGATGTTGCAGGTCGGCATCAGGCGGAAGGCCGTGCCGTCCTTCGTCAGGCAGGGCAGGGCGGCCACGGGGTCGGGCTTCTGGCCGTGCAGGCGGCTCAATGCAATTTTACAGTCCGCCTGGGCGATCTGCGCACCGTCCGGCTCCACAATAAGCGTGCCGTTGTCGGCGTCAAGGATCGCGCGGTGGCCCACGGCCATGGCCGCTGTGCCGCCGCCCAGCTGTACCACTGCCGGGATGCCCATGCTGCGGGCCATGATGGCGGCATGGCTGACCGTGCTGTCCTGGTCGCTGGCCAGGCCCAGCACCATGCGGCGGTCCAGACTGAACAGGTCACTGGGAAAGAAGCGGTCCGCCACCAGGATGCTGGGGCGCTTCAGATGCAGGCGGCGGCGCGGGCGTCCGTCCAGAATATCCACCACGCGGCGGCAGACGTCGCAGACATCGACGCTGCGCTCCCGGATGTACTCATCATCGACGTTTTTCAGGCGGCCCGCAAAAATCTGCTCGGCGCGCTCGACGGCGGCAGCCCCGCCCGCACCGGCGGCGATATAATCACCGATCTCGTTCGTGAAGGACTCGTCCTCCAGCAGGGCGATCTGGAACAGCAGAATATCCGCGTCCGGCCCCTTGGCGCGCTGGCTCAAACGGCGCAGCTCATCCTTGGCCAGCACGACGGCGACGTCGTAGAGGGCACGCTCCCGGAACGGGTCGCAGACGATGCGGTGCAGGCCGGTGGTGCCGTGGTCGATCTGCTCAACCGGGCCGACCACAATGCCGGTGGACGCCGGTACGCCGGTATAGGTGTGCATAGGATGCCTCCTTTTTTCTTCTCGGCCCCCTCCGGGAGGGGCTCCCGCAGGGTCGGATGAGGGGCGGGTTCGCCGCAGACACCCGTTAAAGGCTTACCGCCCGGTAGAGCCGGGCATGCCCGGCTCCTACAGCGCGATACTTTGGCAAACGCGGGCGGAGCCCCAAGGGGGGAAGCCTTTTTTACAAAATCGGCAACTCGCCCAGGGTCTTGCTGACCAGGGCGGTCACGAATTCCTCGGGCACAGCGGCGGCAATGGCACGCTCGGTCACAAGGGTGCTGTCCCTGCCGTCCAGCAGGGCGGGGAAGCGGTCTGCCGGGTCCTTGTCAAAGCTGCCCATGAAGGTCGCGGCCAGCAGCTTCGGCGTGTAGGGCATGTCCTCGGGCACGCCGACGTGCTCGGCGGCCAGCTCCAGCGGGGCCAGTGCGCCGCGGGTGGGCGCACTCGGGTTCGGTGCGTAGGGCGCCGGGTAGTTTGCGCGCTGCCGCGCGTTTTTCTCCACAAGGTCAATTTCCGGTGCGCGGGCGCAGACCTCGGCCAGCAGCTTTTGGTATTGTTCGGCAAAGCGAGCCAGAAATTCCTCATTGTCGGGCAGCATGGCGTAGGCCGTGCCGCCGCAGCGGCCAAACAGCCGCAGCGTGTCAAAGTAGCCCAGCGCGATGTTGCGCGCGGCACGGGCGGGGTCAAAGTCCAGCGTTTGGCCCAAATTCCAGTGGCTGCGCACGATGCGCGTCGGCAGGCCGGTGGTGTTGGGGCGTACAATGCCGATGCCGTCCACATCGACGCCGAGCAGCTCCGCTGCGCCCATTTTTGCGGCCAGATCCAGCGGCATATTGTCGCGCCAGCCGCCGTCAATGTACTTTACACCGTCAATTTCCCGCGGGCGCAGGGCCGGGAAGCAGGCACTGGACGCCAGCATATAGTCCTTTAACTGCCCTTCGGGGATGTCCTCGATGGGGCACTGCACACTGCGCAGGCTGCCCAGCTCGGTCATGACAAGGCCGAAGCGGATAGGCGATGTGCGCACGGCCTCCTCGTCGATCAGACGGTCGATCATCTCGGCCAGCGGTTCAACGTTCAGTCCGCCGCTGCGGATGATGTCGAGGAAGAACGCGCGCAGCTCCTCGGGCTTGAGCGTTGCGGGGACTTCGAGAACATCGTGAATTTCCAGGCTGCGCCACAGGTCCTCGGCCTCCTGGATCTTGCCCATCGTGAACAGGCAGCCGTTCAGCGTGCCGACGCTTGCGCCCGTGATGATGTCAGGCGTCCAGTCCAGCTCCTGCAGAGCGCGCCAGACGCCGATCTGATAGCTGCCCTTGGCCCCGCCGCCAGCCAGCACCAGCGCACGTTTTCCGGTATGTTCCATCGGAAAAAAGCCCTCCTGTTTTGTAGTTTTATTCATTATAACATTTTCTGTTTTAAGTTGCCATAGCAAACCGGGTCACAATCTGCGGAAATTGCGCAGTTTTTTCGAATTTTATAAGGTGCTTGCAATAGCAGGAGAAATGGAGTAAACTTAAAATACGCCCGTAGGGGAGGGATTCATCCCTCCCGTGGACTTAGCGACGCGGCACACGTCCCGGAGGGGTCAAGACCTCTCCCTACAGAATGACGTTTACGGGTGCTTTGTAGGGAGCGGTCTTGACCGCTCCGCAGGTACGCCGCGGCAGTCGCAGAATACCCGGGAGGGATGAATCCCTCCCCTACAAATATTGGGAGAGTGCAAATTATGCAGACCAAACCGATCCTCGTTGTCATGGCCGCCGGTATGGGCAGCCGCTACGGCGGACTCAAACAGATCGACCCCGTCGGCCCGTCCGGCGAGGCCATCCTCGACTACAGCCTGTACGATGCCCGCCGCGCCGGGTTCAAGACCGTCGTCTTTATCATCAAGCACGAGATCGAGCAGGCGTTTAAAGAGGCCGTCGGTGCCCGTGCCGTGCGCGCCGGGTTCGAGGTCCGCTACGCCTACCAGCAGCTGGAAAAGCTGCCCGAGGGCTTCACCGTGCCGGAGGGCCGCGTCAAGCCTTGGGGCACCGCCCATGCCATCCTCGTGGCCGAGGAGGCCATCGGCGACGCGCCGTTTGCGGTCATCAACGCCGACGACTACTACGGCCCGCAGGGCTTCAAGCTCATCTACGACTACCTGAGCACCCACGCCGACGGAGACCGCTACGCCTGGGCCATGGTCGGCTTCCTGCTGGGCAACACGGTCAGCGCCAACGGCAGTGTCAGCCGCGGCGTCTGCGTGACCGACGAGAGCCGCAACCTCGTCAGCGTGACCGAGCGCACCTGCATCGAGCCCTACGCCGACGGCATTCATTACAGCGAGGACGGCGGCAAGAGCTGGGCCGACCTGCCCGCCGACTGTGTTGTCTCGATGAACCTGTGGGGCTTCACCCCCGCCTACGTGCAGGAGGCCAAGGCCGGTTTTGCCGCGTTCCTGCAGGCCAGCCTGCCCGTCAACCCGATGAAGTGCGAATATTACCTGCCCACCGTCGTGACGAACGCGCTGGAGGCCGGTAAGGCGGATGTCCATGTGCTGACCAGTGCCGACAAATGGCACGGCATCACCTACCGCGAGGACAAGCCCGAGCTGGTCGAAGCCCTGAAAAAGATGAGCGAGGATGGGCTGTACCCGGTGGATAGGCTGTTCTGAAAATCGTATAAAAATGCGGCCTCCTGCGCGGAGACCGCATTTTTGTTTTGCGTAGGGGAGGGATTTATCCCTCCCGTGGAGTGGATGGCCGCCGCACACTTCCCCGGAGCGGTCAAGACCGCTCCCTACAAAGCACCCGTGAACGGCACACCGTAGGGAGGGGTCTTGACCCCTCCGTGAGGGTTTCCGGCCACGCAAGCATTCCGGGAGGGATAAATCCCTCCCCTACAACCTTCCCATATACCTCATGCCGCCCTTGGCTCAAATGTACCCTTTGTCCTGCAGCAATCCGCGTAAAAACAGCAAAAAATACCTTTAATATTTTACAAATGTTCGGGTTGTAATTGCCCTCTGCGTCGGGTATAATAAGGTCAGCACTATTGCTTTGTATGCACGCCCGCTGCGGCGTTTTTCACGAAAGCTGCGTTGCAGCGCAGCATTTGCAAAAGGAGAACTACTATGATGAAGAAAACCACCTTCGGTGCCGTTCTGGCGTTCCTGTTTGCCGCTGCCGGTGCCCTGACCGCCGCCGCTCTCTATCTCTACCACCGTGAAAAGGAGCTGGACGAGTACGAGCGCCTGCTGTTCAGCGACGACTACGAGGATGACGATTACGACGACGAGGATTCCACCACCTACGAGAACATCTCCTCCGCCCCCGCAGAGGAGAAGGAGTAATGATCCTCAAGGCTTCCCCCGCGGGGGAAGCCTTTCTGCCACCACAATCCGGCTGGGCACCGACCTGACGGCGTCCGGCTTTTTGGCAATGCCATACTGCCACGGAGAAAACACAATATGCGTAAACTGCTGCTTTGGCTTGTGATGGTCGCCGTTATGATTGCCGCCATCCTGGGCGGAACGGCGGCTTTTCTTTACAGCCGCACCGGGACGGACGCCCTGCCGCAGGAGGCTGTCACCTTCGGTGAGCAGACCCTCGAGCCCAACGGCTGGAGCTGGGTCATCCCGGTGCTGGGCGATAAGGTCAACAAGACCTACGAAAGCCCGACGAACCTGACCGTGCAGAAGCTGGGCACCTTCACCGATACCGTGCCGCAGCTCGTCCTGCCCGACTGGGTCACCGCTGCCGAGCTTCAGATCACCGCGCCCGACGGCACGGTCTGGACCGGCGCACTGGCCGACTGCAATACCTATACCTATACACAAAACGGAGACTATCAGATCATCGTGACCGCGCGCCACAGCAGTGCGGACAACCCCGGCGACCCCGTGGGCTGGTACGCCTACCGCGCCGGCTACACGATGGCGATGAACCCCAAGGTCACCCTGAGCACCGAGCGCGCGCCGCAGGGCAGCATCGTGGCTGTGCAGCTGTCCGGCATTCTGGACGGCGAGCCGAGCCTGGAGACCGATCTGGGCACCGTCTGGTTCCGCAAGACCGCCAGCGGCTACATGGGCTATATTCCCGTGACCTACAACGCCGAGGGCGGCGACCATACGCTGCACCTGACCTGCGGGAGCCTGGAAAAGGACATCACCCTGACCGTCACCCGCACCATGTATGATACGGTCACCGTCCCCGCCGAGGAGGACACCGGCGGCGGGGAGGAGTTCCGCAACGCTATATGGCCGCTGTACACAACGGGCAGCTCCGCCAAGCTCTGGAATGGCCGCTTTGAGGCCCCCAGCGCGGGCGCTGTCGTCATGGAGTACGGTGTCACCCAAATGGTGGACAGCCAGCGCAGCGGCCAGGCCACCGGCCTGACCTATGCCGCCGCGGACGGCGAGACCGTCACCGCCCCGCAGGCCGGCAACGTTGTCTTTGCGGGCACGCTGACCCTGACCGGCGGCACGGTGGTCATCGACCACGGCTGCGGCGTAAAGAGCTACCTGTACGGGCTGGAGACTGTCGGCGTGGAGCGCGGGCAGAGTGTGTCCGCCGGCGACCCGCTGGGCACCGCCGGGACGGCCCACAACCTGATCTACGAGCTGCGCATCGGCAGCAAATCCACTGACCCGCAGACCGCGCTGGACGGAAACAGTGGTCTGCAATTCCGCGAGGCTGAATAAAATAGCTGCACACGGCACACCCGGCCTGCCGTGCCGCTGCCGTTTTGCCGGGCATCCATAAAGGTCCCTAAAAGAGTGAGTGTGAGTATGGAAGAAGATAAGAAATCCACTGCGGTACAGCCGGAGGAGGCCCCCAAGCCGAAGCCCCGGCGCCGCAAGGCAGCCAGCCACCAGTCTGCCGCCGACACGCCCCCGGCGCCGACGGACAGCGCCGAGCCGCCCGCCGCAGACGGGCAGACCACGAAAAAGCCTGCCGCGCCCTCCAAGAAGCCGCGGGCCAAAAAAAACACAAAGACAACAAAAACCGCAAAGCCCAAGACGCCGAAGGCTGCTAAAACAGCGAAAAAAGCCCCGCCTGACGAGCCCCCGGAGCGCAAGGCCCCCGCACAGGAGAGCCCCGTTCCCGCCGCGCCGGAGCCTGCCGAGCCCAAATCCGAAAGCAAGCCCGAACCGCCGGAGATCCCCGCCCGGGAGGACGCTGCCGCACCCACCGTGCCCGACGTCCCGAGTACCCCGGAGCTGCCCGAGCCTGCGGAAAGGGCCGAGCCCGCCGGGACGGAGCCCGAACCGACAGCGGACGCCCCTTCCGCCGACGATACGCCTGCGGCAGAAGCGCCCCCCGAGGCCGCCGCGGCAGACACAGCTGTCACCGACACGCCCGAGCAAACCGGGGACGTCCCCGCGGAGGACGCTGCCGAGCCGTCCGGCCTTGTTTTCAGCGATGACCTTGCCAACGATAAAGCCCTTGCCGCTGAGGCCGCCCGCATGGCGAACATCTCCCGCACGGCGCAGCTTTCGATTGCGCAGATCATGGCCGGGCTGGAGGAGGACCCCGCGCCGTCTGCCGGGCCTGCCCCGGCTCCCGAGGCCCCGCAGCATGACAGCGCCGCCGACGACGAGGACGACGAGCCGCAGGATACGATCCCGCAGGCCCTCGGGCGCGGTGTGTTCGGCATGTTCAAGTGGCTGCTCCTCGTTGTGCTGTTCGTGCTCGTCATCGCAGGCGGCGGCGTAGCATGGCTTTACCGCAGCGCCACGCCTGACATGCTGCCCGAAGTCAAGGTCACCTTTGACGGCCAGGAGCTTGCTCCCACGGCCTACAAGTGGCACGTGCCGGTGGTCGGCAGCTTTTTCAGGCGCACCTACGCCGAAACGCTCAATTCCTCTCCCGTTGTGCTCGAGGATGCCATATCCGACGCATCGCCGGATATTATCGTGACGCCGTCCGACTACAGCACCCAACTGACCATCACCGACGCCGACAAGGAGACCGTGTACGAGGGCAGCGTCACCGCCTTCCGCAGCTATCTGTTTGCGGAGAACGGCACGTTTGACGCCAAGCTCGTCGTCACCGCGTCTGACAGCGCCGCCGAGGACCGTTCCAGCGTCACCGGCACCGAGACCTGGCAGTTCCGCTTCACCGTCAGCATCAAACCGTCCATCACGCTCTGCACACCGACGGTGCAGCAGGGCAGCGTGGCCGCCGTGCGTGTCGGCAGCACCATGAGCCGGACCGAACCGACGCTGACGGGCCCGCTGGAAAGCACAGGCTTCGTCAGGGCCGCCAACGGCTGGATCTGCTACCTGCCCATCCCGTGGAACGCAGAGACCGGAAACACCGAGCTGACCGTGACTGCCGACGGCTATACCGAGACGCTGACGCTGTCGGTCCGCGCGGCCTCCTACTCCTACAAGGATTACAGCGCCAAGTCCCAGCTGATGTCGCCCTACATCGGCGCGGACGACGCCCCCGATGCCGTCCGCAGGCTGCTGACGACTGACGGCGGCGAGATCCAGTGGGCCGTGGGCGGCTTTGTGCAGCCGTTCCTGGACAGCTTTGACACGCCGCTGCTCTACGGCACGACCGAGTACGTGGGCCGTTCCTACAGCGAGCGCAGCACGAACTACGGCTACGGCGGGCGCACCTCGACAAATATCGTCATCAAGCCGAAGAAGTCGAAGGATTCTATGATCGTGCCCGCCAGCGGCCATGTGCTGCTGGCCGAGGACCTTGGCGGCAGCTACGGCTACACCGTCGTCATCGACCACGGCGCGGGCCTCAGGAGCATCTTCTACGGCCTGACCGCACTGGACGTCGAGGCCGGGGACGATGTCAAGCAGGGCCAGCTGCTGGGCACCAGCGGCAGGACCGTTGTGGCCGAGCTGCGCATCGGCACCGTGCCCATCAACCCGCTCCTCGTCTGGCGCGGCCAGTGCGACGGGCTGAAATATTATTGAGGCAATACCGCATAATTCTAAGTGCCGATACGGCGAGCGAGGTGCGGCAGCTGC
>OIQM01000245.1_pt1 | contig 17747 bp, 10 predicted proteins | sample 1586021 | NCBI WGS metagenome assembly OIQM01 (sample SAMN02675049, study PRJEB24791) | human gut metagenome, SKBSTL061 | isolation source: stool | host: Homo sapiens | place: USA
CGTAACAAGGTAGCCGTACCGGAAGGTGCGGCTGGAACACCTCCTTTCTGGAGAGTATGATTACTTAACGACAGATTGATCTGCGTTCTTTTCTCTCGAATACCGGTGATTTTTTTATAGAGTGGAGTTTCCCGCGATATAGTCCCGTAGCTCAGTTGGTTAGAGCACTACACTGATAATGTAGGGGTCTGCGGTTCAAGTCCGCACGGGACTACACAAAAGCTTGGGGGATTAGCTCAGTTGGCTAGAGCACCTGCTTTGCAAGCAGGGGGTCAAGGGTTCGACTCCCTTATCCTCCACTCGGATTGAAGCGATTCAATCATCGTTCATTGACACGATTAAGGAGATGAGATATAGGCTATGCGTATACAATAGGGTATGCATAGCGGAAAAAGAAAGTAAGTAAGGGCGTATGGGGGATGCCTAGGCTCTTGGAGGCTAAGAAGGACGTGGTAAGCTGCGAAAAGCTGCGGGGATTTGCAAACGAGACTCGATCCGCAGATATCCGAATGGGACAACCCGGCAGGTAGAAGACCTGTCACACCGCGAGGTGAGCTAACCCTCTGAACTGAAACATCTAAGTAGGAGGAGGAAAAGAAAGAAACATCGATTTCCAAAGTAGCGGCGAGCGAAATGGAAGAAGCCCAAACCGATATTGTTACGGCAATATCGGGGTTGTAGGACTGCAATATTCAATTAACAATGAACTGGAATGGTCTGGAAAGTCCATCCATAGAGAGTGAAAGGCTCGTACAGGTAAGTTTGTTATGCGAAAGCAGTATCCTGAGTATGGCGGGACACGAGGAATCCTGTCAGAATCAGCCGGGACCACCCGGTAAGGCTAAATACTCCCAAGAGACCGATAGTGGACCAGTACTGTGAAGGAAAGGTGAAAAGAACCCCGAACAGGGGAGTGAAATAGAACCTGAAACCATACGCTTACAACCGGTCGGAGCAGCTTCGTGCTGTGACGGCGTGCCTATTGAATAATGAGCCTACGAGTTACTAATCACTAGCGAGGTTAAGTGCAAGGATGCACGGAGCCGAAGCGAAAGCGAGTCTGAACAGGGCGTTTAGTTAGTGGTTGTAGACGCGAAACCTTGCGATCTACCCTTGAGCAGGTTGAAGGTTGGGTAAAACCAACTGGAGGACCGAACGAATAAGCGTTGAAAAGCTTCTCGATGACTTGAGGGTAGGGGTGAAAGGCTAATCAAGCTGGGAAATAGCTCGTACTCCCCGAAATGCCTTTTGGGGCAGCGTTGTAATAAAGAGTCTACTGGAGGTAGAGCTACTGATTGGATGCGGGGGCTTCACCGCCTACCAAATCCTGACAAACTCCGAATGCCAGTAGTATGATTTACAGCAGTGAGTGACTGGGTGCTAATGTCCAGTCGCAAAAGAGGAACAACTCAGACCAGCAACTAAGGTCCCGAAGAATATGCTAAGTTGATCTAACGATGTTTTGTTGCAGAGACAGCTAGGATGTTAGCTTGGAAGCAGCTATTCATTCAAAGAGTGCGTAACAGCTCACTAGTCGAGCGACAGAGCGTGGATAATAAACGGGCATCAAGCATATCACCGAAGTTCTGGGCGCGAGAGCGCGGTAGGGGAGCATTCCATTCAGCGTCGAAGCAGTTTCGTGAGGAATTGTGGAGCGTATGGAAAAGCAAATGTAGGCATGAGTAACGATAATGCGGGAGAGTAACCCGCACACCGCAAGACCAAGGTTTCCTGATCAACGCTAATCGGATCAGGGTTAGTCGGGTCCTAAGGGTAAGCCGAACGGCGATCTCGATGGATAATCGGTTAATATTCCGATACTAACATATACCTCGATGGAGAGACGAAGGAACGTAAGTGCCGCCACCTGACGGAATAGGTGGTTAAAGGGCGTAGGTATAGGGGCAGATTAAGAGTTAGTCCTTGCTGAAACCTGACAGTACAGAGAGCCTACGGGCAATTTGATAGAGCACCCAAGTCGACTTCCGAGAAAATCTTCTAAGTTATAGTATATGTTACCCGTACCGTAAACCGACACAGGTGGTCGAGGAGAGTATCCTAAGGTGCTCGAGTGAATCACGGTTAAGGAACTAGGCAAATTAACCCCGTAACTTCGGGAAAAGGGGTCCCTATGAAAGTAGGGCGCAGCGAAGAGGTCCAGGCGACTGTTTATCAAAAACACAGGGCTCTGCAAATTCGAAAGAAGACGTATAGGGCCTGACACCTGCCCGGTGCTGGAAGGTTAAGAGGGGATGTCATCGCAAGAGAAGCATTGAATCGAAGCCCCAGTAAACGGCGGCCGTAACTATAACGGTCCTAAGGTAGCGAAATTCCTTGTCGGGTAAGTTCCGACCTGCACGAATGGTGTAACGATCTGGACACTGTCTCAACCGTGAGCTCGGTGAAATTGTAGTCCCGGTGATGATGCCGGGTACCCGCAACGGGACGAAAAGACCCCGTGAACCTTTACTATAGCTTAACGCTGAATTTGGGTACACAATGTGTAGGATAGGCCGGAGGCTTTGAAGCGGGCACGCCAGTGTTCGTGGAGCCGACGTTGAAATACGGCCCTTTGTGTATTTGAGTTCTAACCCTGCGAAGGGGACACCGTTTGGTGGGTAGTTTGACTGGGGTGGTCGCCTCCAAAAGCGTAACGGAGGCTTCCCAAGGTACCCTCAGCACGAATGGTAACCGTGCGCGGAGTGCAATAGCATAAGGGTGCTTGACTGTGAGACATACAAGTCGACCAGGTACGAAAGTAGGGTATAGTGATCCGGTGGTTCTGCGTGGACTGGCCATCGCTCAAAGGATAAAAGGTACTCCGGGGATAACAGGCTGATCGCCGCCAAGAGCTCATATCGACGCGGCGGTTTGGCACCTCGATGTCGGCTCGTCACATCCTGGGGCTGGAGAAGGTCCCAAGGGTTCGGCTGTTCGCCGATTAAAGTGGCACGCGAGCTGGGTTCAGAACGTCGTGAGACAGTTCGGTCTCTATCTGTTGCGGGCGTAGGAAGATTGAGGGGTCCTGACTTTAGTACGAGAGGACCGAGTTGGACGAACCTCCGGTGTATCGGTTATGCTGCCAAGTGTACTGCCGAGTAGCCGCGTTCGGTCTGGATAAGCGCTGAAAGCATCTAAGCGCGAAGCCATCCCCAAGATAAGTCTTCCCTTGAGGGGCGTAGGAGACTACTACGTTGATAGGCTGCAGGTGTAAAGACAGCAATGTCAAAGCCGAGCAGTACTAATTACCCGATAGGCTTTCTTTTTCGAATCTTTATCTCATCTCCTGTACGTGTCAAATTTACCGGATGCGACGGATTATATATCGAAAAGATATATTCGCATAGTTCCGATATATTGGAGCAAAAGTTCTTTTAGGTGGTTATAGCAGTGAGGTTCCACCTCTTCCCATTCCGAACAGAGAAGTTAAGCTCACTAACGCCGATGGTACTGCGCTACGCGCGTGGGAGAGTAGGTAGCCGCCTCTTCAAGCCGGATCCTGAACAAGGGTCCGGCTTTCTTTTTGTTCGCGGGCTTGCGTGTCCCTTCCCCTCGTGCGGTTGGCTCTCAGCGGCAGAGCCTGCCAAGGAGGGTTATGTCGGTTTAGAGGTTGATATTTTGTGCCTGGAGGTTGGCGTGGGCATACGCTTTACAGCACGTATTCGTAGTGGGGGGGCGGTTTATAAACGCAGCCAAAAGCCGGGAATGATGGCGCCCGAATCCGAAATCCTGTTAATGAGCTGAATATCGTTTGAAAAATAGAGAGAATTCGTTAAATTGTCTTGAAATAAAATCAATATAGCGTTTCTTAGATGGGGCCATTTAGAGATAGATGCTGAAAAATAGATTCGGTTATGAAGAAAATATTTTGTTTAGTTTGTTTTTTCTCTGCTTTATTTTCGTTGAAAAGCATTGCTGCTGTTCCTGAGGGAGCTATTCCGTTTGTTTTCGACGGACATCTGTACCTGCAATCGACCTTGAATGATACTATTCCCGTTACCCTTATTTACGATACAGGAGCTGACTTTCTCTATCTCGACGAAGATTATTTGAAACTCAAAAATCTGCAAAACGCTTTCGGACGAAAAGGTAAGGCTAAAATGGGAGGTGCGGGGAATGGCGAGCCTGAACGCATAGAAATATTCATCGATCCGATTACAGTCCATTGCGGGGCGAGGGAATACCAAAACGAGATTACACCTATAATTAAGTTGCGTGATCTCCTCGGGAGGCACACTGACGGCTTGTTAGGTAATACTCATCTATTGATGAATCCTCTGGAAATCAATTTCAGCGAGAGCTATTTGCGCCAGTTAAAAGAACCGTTGTTAGCTGAACAGCTCGATAATTATGTAAAACTCGACGCTCGATTCGAGGATAACCGTATCGATGTAAAGGCGACGCTGCAAATCGACGATGAAAATAGCCTGGAGGGTTGGTTTAGAATGGATTTAGGGTGCGGCTCCACGATTATTCTCACGAATGAAACGGCGTCTGCATTCAATTTTATGGATGTGCCGAAGGCATATTTTCGTACGCAGGCCGGAGGTATCGGCGGCGGTTCTGAGGAGGTTACGATAAGGGCTGCAAAATTCTGTATGGTCGATACGCTCGAAAATATCGTGATAGATTACTCGCTCAATGAAAAGGGGGCATTATCGTCGGACAGACCCTATATAGGTATAATAGGTAATGAGATCTGGTCGCTCTACGACATTGTTTTGGATCCGGTAAGTTCTTCTGTATGGGTCAAACGCAATGAGAATCAGGGTACCTACGCCCAATCGTCGGTGACGCATATGGTTACTGGTGACCGTACGGATATTTGCGGTGGCTGGATTGTCAATGGCCTATATAAAGGAGGAGTCGCGGAGCAAGCCGGTATCGAAATCGGTGATATAATTGTAGCCATAAATAATCGTCCTGTCAAAGAAATAACCTGGGAAGAGCAACGAAAAGGTTTGGAACTTCAGGGAGAAACTACATATACCGTTCAAAAACCCGACGGTCAAATCGTTTCCTATACTTTGTTTATTGGTAAACAGATTATCTGACCCAACTATATCCCATATAGTCCGGAGTTTGCTGTTTCCAAAAAAATTGTGGAAAGGACGAGTATATGTCGATATGGAATCGGGACCGAGGACGATCGGTAAAGATGCCGCTCGCTGCCACGGGCCGGTTTGAATGTATGATCCATATTATTCGCCGAAAAACTCGCGGATAATTCCGTATGTTTTGTAAGTTTGGGGATAATTATGTGCGACTATGAAACATCCGGTAGATATTGATAATTGGAATCGTCGGGAGAACTATCTTTTTTTCCGGGATTTCGCCAATCCTTATTACAGTGTTACATCGCAGGTCGATGTAACGGAAGCGTATATTCGGGCGAAAGCGCTGGGTATCAAGTTTTCGCACTATGCGATGTACGCTTCGATACGGGCTGTCAATTCCATTGAGGCATTGAGGTACAGGCAGGTCGATGGAAAGGTCTGGCTATATGATCGGATCAGGCTCAATACGGCGGTTGCGCGTGAGGATCACTCCTTTGCATCGGTTATCATTCCCTATAATGATACGCTGGAGGAGTTCGTCGCTGAAGCGCGAGGGATCATTGCAGCCGCGATGCGGGGCGAGGGAGATGCGTACGGAGCCGATTCCGAGAAGGACACGTTTGTTATAAGTGTGAATCCGTGGTATAGCTTCACAGGGTTACAGTTCCAGTTTCCGCAGAATGCAGGCGAGAATATCCCTTTGTCGGTATTCGGAAAGATAATGGTCGATATGCAGGGACGCCGTACGATGCCTGTGGCTGTAAGTTTCCATCATGGGTTTGTCGATGGTTATCAGGTGGGGCGTTATTGGGAGGCGTTCCAACATAATCTCGATACGCTCTCGATGTAAAATACACGATCCGATTTCGGCCGGAGTTTTACGGTTGTCTAATAGGGACAGGTAGGGATATAGGGGAACTTTGAGGGGGACATAAAGAATTATCCGGGTATTATCGTCTGTAAGTTGTGTCTTGCGGCGAGGTGATTTTTTGAGAGGTCTATCGCGGCGTCAGAGGGTCTTATGGATTTATACTGCTCTCCAAAGGAGGCTTTTAGTGGCTTATCCCTTGTAATGGGGATGGTTTTCTGTGTTTTTTAGCCGATTCAGGCGATTGTGAAAGATAATGAATAGAACGATCTTTGTATTGTGAAAAGGGATAAGTGTTAATAGGGTTGATGAAAGGTTAGAAAAATTTTTGCCAAGAAATTTTATTTGTTAAAGATTGTGTGTGGAAAAGTCTGCTGGGAAGCAGGCTTTTCTGTTTCCGGGAGGCGACAGGGGCCGGCATTTCAACCGGTATGCAGGGGCGGTCGCGTTCAAATGCCGGAACAAGTCGATCGCCCTGTCGCGGCAATGCGATCGGGGGATTCGTTGCTGCTTTGCTCATTGTGCGGTCGTATAGTCGGTAATTCGTCGGTGTTGCGGCAGGACGGTTTCGGGGGATGCGGATATCTGTCCGGGATTTTGCATCGAGCTGTGTCACGCGGCCCGTGTCGGTGCGTGTCCGGTGCCGGAGTGCGGTACGAGGTGCTCGGCTTGCCCCGGGACTCGTCTTTGCTGTGGCAGGTGCGGGTCGTGCCGAAGATCGATGTCCCCGGTACGACCCGCACGGGCCGGAGAGTCAGATGCGCGGTTTTACGGCGATGCGCAGCAGCAGCGACAGTGCGTAGATAATCAGGCCGTAGATCGGAGCGATGAACGCCACGCGCAGACCGCCCGAGAGCAGCGTGAATGTGACGGAGTATCCGGTTGTCTGGATGATTTGGAGAATGGAGTAAAAGCCGATCATCATACTCAACACTCCGAGGGTGCAGGCCAGCAATCCGAGCTCCTTGATCCAGCGCGGCGCTTTCCATGTGCAGAAGAGCATGGCGATCAGACAGAGGGTGAGTGCGGTCATCCAGCCGTAGCCGCCTTCCAGGTAGAGATCGGCCGGTGAATGTCGGCTTTCCGATATTGCAAATTCGCTGACCTCCCACTCTTGTGTTTCGGGATTCAGAATGGCGATCTCATGCTCGTTCAGTTGGGGCTCTTTCCCCGGTTCGGTCGGTAATGTGCGGGTGATCTCTTGGGCGGACGGGAGGGCGGTTTTCTCGCCGGGTGTCGCCGATGTCGATTCGGCATCGGCCGCAGCCGATGTGTCGGCGGACGGAGGCGGTACGATGGCGACCTTTTCCTGTGCGAAGAGCGGGACCGAGGCCAGCAGAAGCAGTAGGCCGGTTGCAAGCAGTCGTTTCATTGCGTAATGATTTTAGGTTTGACATTGAGTGGATCGATCCTATTGCAAAGGTAGGGAGACTCGGCTGCAAATCCAATGTCGAATCCCGCTCTTTGCCGGTCGAAAGCCGCTGTTGCGTCCCGGAGAGGTTGCGTTGCGACCGGAATTTTGCTAAATTTGCAATAAACGGCTGCTGCAGGGCGTACTCCGGTGTTCGGTTTCGCCGACTGGACGCGGTCTGTTGCGGGCCTTTGTGCGAAAACGACGGATATGAGACATTCGGTGATGATCGGCTATTGGTGCGTGGTGGTACTGATGCTCGCTTCGGTGATGGCGAGCTGCGGGTATGAGTTTCGGCAGGGGGTGTTCCTTTCGACGACGATGTTGCCCGGGATGTTCTGCGCCAAACTGTCGTTGCCGGGGGCGCTGCGTGCTTCGAACCGTCGGGCCGTGGCGGTCGCCGGCGTTGCGGGTGGCATACTGGTCATCGAATGGCTGGCGTTGCTGTTGGCGCATCGCTATATCTGGAGCGGTTGGTTGCCCGGTGACGGGATGGTTTTCCACGTTCTTTTCTACAATCCGGTTTTCATCGGGTTGCTGCTGGCTGCGGTCCTTATCCCCGAGAGGCTGCTGGACCGCTGGATAAAAGCGCGGTTGCCGCGGATGGAAACAGTGAGCTTCATCTCGGAGCGCCGCAAGGTGACGCTTCCGGTCGGCGAATTGCTCTATGTCGAATCCAACGACACGGAAGTGTTTCTGCACACGGCGGACGGCGGGCTCTATCCTACGCGAACCCGGATTTCGCAGTGGGAGCGTTTGTTGGACGATCGGTTCATACGCATCCACCGTGCTTGGCTGGTCAATGCCGAGCGGGTGTCCCGGGTCACTATGACGGATGTGACCATAGAGCGGGTCACTCTCGAAGTTTCCCGGAAATACCGCAACGCCGTCGCCGAGCGTTTCGGACTGCATAAGCCTGCGCGGTAACGTTCGTTCCGTCATTTTCCTATCCTGTCCGATGCGGCCTTGTGTCGATTGGATACGAATGTGCGTATATATGCAAAAAAGCGTCCCGTGAAGGGACGCTTTTCATTTCGAGGGGCGGTTATTATTTGCCCATGTAGTTTTTCACGTAGTGGTGGTGCTGTCCGTAGCGCTCGAATGCTGCCCGGTCCAGGGATTCCTGGGCCGAAGGATCGGCGATCGAGATGATCAGCCGCGCACGCTCCTGCAGGCTTTTGCCGTAGAGATTGACGGCGCCGTTTTCGGTGACGAACCAGTGGATGTGGTTGCGGGTGGTTACCACGCCTGCGCCGCAGGTCAGTTCCGGAGCGATCTTCGAGATGCCTTTGTTGGTCACCGAAGGCATGGCGATAATCGCCTTGCCGCCTTTCGACAGCGAAGCGCCGTAGATGAAGTCTATCTGGCCGCCGACGCCCGAATAGAATTTCGTGCCCAGCGAATCGGCGCAAACCTGACCGGTGATATCCACCTGGAGTGCCGAGTTGATGGCCGTTACGCGGTCGTTCTTGGCGATGATGAACGGATCGTTGGTGTATCCCACGTCCATCATCAGTACGCCCGGGTTGTCGTCGATGAAGTCGTAAACCCGCTGCGAACCCATCAGGAAGGTGGAAACCATCTTGCCCTTGTCGATGTTCTTCGCTTCGCCGTTGATGACACCCTTCTCCACCAGCGGGAGAACGCCGTCGGCGAACATTTCGGTATGGATACCCAGGTTCTTATGGTTGCCGAGCTGTGCCAGAACCGCATTCGGAATAGCGCCGATACCCATCTGAAGCGTCGCACCGTCTTCGATCAGGGCCGCGCAGTGCTTGCCGATGCGGGTTTCGATCTCGTTGGGTTCGGTGAAATGCGCCTCTTCCAGCGGGGTATCGTCCTGTACGAAGAGGTCGATTTTCGACGAGTGGATCATCGCGTCGCCGAACGAACGGGGAACGTGCTTGTTCACCACCGCGATCACCGTGCGAGCCGTTTCCACGGCTGCCAGGGTCGCATCGACCGAGGTGCCGAGCGAAACGTAGCCGTGTTTGTCGGGCGTCGATACCTGGATCATCGCTACGTCGCAAGGTACCGTGCCGCTGCGATAGAGCTTCTGGGTTTCGCTCAAAAAGACGGGAATGTAGTCCGCATAACCGCTCTGCGTCACTTTGCGCACGTTCCCGCCCACGAAGAACGAGTCGAGCTGGAAGATGCCTTCGAACTGCGGATCGGCATAGGGAGCCGGCCCTTCCGTGTGCAGGTGGTGGATGTGCACATCCTTGAATTCGTGGTTGGCGCCGCGTTCGCACATGGCCTTAATCAGGCACTGGGGGGCCGAAGCGACCGAGCTGAGGTGAATATGGTCACCCGATTTGATGACTTTCACGGCTTCGGCTGCCGTTGTGAATTTAATCTGAGTGTTCATTTCTTTTTTCTTATTTTAGATAAGATTCCTTGCATTCGGTTAGTTGCGTTTTACCTCGACTTGCTCGTAACCTTCGATGACATCTCCTACGCGGATGTCGTTGAAGGATTCGATGTTCAGACCGCAGTCCTGACCCGTGAGCACCTCCTTGACATCGTCCTTGAACCGTTTGAGCGAGCCGAGCTTGCCCGTGTAGATCACGATACCGTCGCGGATCACGCGGATCGGGGTGTGGCGGGTCAGCTTGCCTTCGCGGACGACGCATCCGGCGACGGTGCCGACTTTGGAAATTCGGAAGATCTCCATGACTTCCGCCGAGCAGACGATCTCTTCCTTCATCACCGGTTCGAGCATGCCTTCGATGGCATCCTTGATGTCGTTGATCGCATCGTAGATGATCGAATAGAGGCGGATTTCGATCTCCTCCTTTTCGGCGAGCTTGCGTGCCGATGCCGACGGACGGACCTGGAAGCCGACGATGATGGCATTCGAGGCCGCCGCTAACAGAACGTCCGATTCCGAGATCTGACCGACGGCCGAGTGGATCACATTCACCTGCACGGTCTCCTTCGAGAGCTTGATCAGCGAACCCGACATAGCCTCAACCGAACCATCGACATCGCCTTTTACGATGATATTCAGCTCCTTGAACGATCCGATGGCGATGCGGCGTCCGATTTCGTCGAGCGTCACGTGCTTCTGGGTCATGATGCCCTGGATACGCTGGAGTTGCTCGCGTTTGTTGGCGATTTCACGGGCCGAGCGGTCGTCCTCCATGACGTTGAACGTGTCGCCTGCCTGGGGAGCACCGTTCAGACCGAGCACCTGTACCGGCGTCGAAGGGCCAGCTTCGGTCACTTTTTGGCCGTTTTCGTTGAACATCGCTTTCACACGGCCCGTGTGTATGCCCGAAAGCATTACGTCGCCTATGTGCAGCGTACCGTTTTGTACGAGCACCGTAGCTACGTAACCGCGGCCCTTGTCGAGTGTCGATTCGATGACGGCTCCCGAAGCGCGGCGGTTCGGATTGGCCTTCAGGTCGAGCATTTCGGCTTCGAGCAGCACTTTTTCGAGCAGTTTGTCGAGATTCAGGCCCTTTTTGGCCGAAACTTCCTGATCCTGGTATTTGCCGCCCCACGACTCCACGAGGTAGTTCATCTGCGAAAGCTGCTCCTTGATGTGGTCGGGGTTGGCTGCGGGTTTGTCGATCTTGTTGATGGCGAAAACCATCGGGACGCCTGCCGCCTGGGCGTGGTTGATCGCCTCGACGGTCTGGGGCATCACGTTGTCGTCCGCCGCTACGATGATGATCGCTACGTCGGTGATCTTGGCACCACGGGCGCGCATGGCGGTGAAAGCCTCGTGGCCGGGGGTGTCGAGGAACGTGATTTTCTGGCCGTTCAGCTCTACACTGTAAGCACCGATGTGCTGGGTGATACCGCCTGCCTCACCTTCGATGACGTTGGTTTTGCGGATGTTGTCCAGCAGCGAAGTCTTACCGTGATCGACGTGTCCCATGACGGTTACGATCGGCGGTCGCGGCACGAGGTCTTCCTCGCTGTCCTGTTCGTCGTCGCCGATGGCTTCCTGGATGTCCGCCGATACGAATTCGGTCTTGAAGCCGAACTCTTCGGCTACGACCACGAGCGCCTCGGCGTCGAGACGTTGGTTGATCGACACCATCAGGCCCAGGTTCATGCAGGCCGTGATGACCTCGGTCGCCGAAACGTTCATCATCGTAGCCAGCTCGGCTACGGTCACGAATTCGGTGACCTTCAGGATGGAGCGTTCCTGCTCTTCGCGCTGGAATTCTTCGTTCATGCGCTCGGCTACGGCTTCGCGTTTTTCCTTGCGGTATTTCGAACCTTTGCTCTTGGCGTTTTTCGACGTCAGGCGGGCCAGTGTATCTTTCACCTGCTTCGAAACCTCCTCGTCGCTGATTTCGGGACGAACGACGGGCTTCGGAGCTTTGAGTTTGTCCTTGCGGGTCTTCTTGTTCTCTCCCGGACGGGGTTGGTTGGATTGCGGGCCTTGTCCGCGGCTGGGCTGTGCGGCGGATTTACCGTTGCTGCCCGGCTTGGGGCCGCCTGCCGGCGTACGGGTCACGTCCACTTTCTCTTTACTCAAGCGTTTGCGTTTGTGGCGGTTGCCCGGTGTGAATCCCGATACGTCCATCGTGCCGAGTACCTGCGGGCCCGTGAGGGTCTGCACGGCGGGGCGGAAGATGTTGTCGCTCTTGGGCGCCGCTTCCGGTTCGGGTTTGGCTGCGGAAGCCGTTTCGGAGGCAGGTGCCGCTTCCGTTTTGGGGGCGGCCGGTTGCGGTGCCGGCTGCGGTTTCGGAGCCGCAGCCTCCGGTACGGGCTCTGCCGCCGGTTTGCTTACCGGTTTCGGAGCCGGTTTGGGCTTGGGCGAAAGATCTATTTTGCCCAGAATTTTGGGCTGGGGCAGTTCGTCCTTGACGCTGATGACGTTGCTTTTGATAATTACCTCCTGCTCCTCTTCGCGCGTCTGTTTCTGTGCCTCTTCGAGGGTGATCGTAGCCTGCTTCTGGGAGATTCGCTCCCGGATGCTTTCCCGTTCGTTGCCGGTAATTCGGCTCCCGCCGAATTCCTTCTCCAGAACGGCATAGACGTCCGGTTCCACCAGCGTATTGGGCGAACCGTCGGTTTTTATACCCTTCTTTTGCAGGAAGTCCGTGATGGTATTCAATCCCACCTTGAACTCCTTGGCAACCTGGATAAGTCTTAATTTTCTTTCGTTACTCATATATCGGTTTTAATTTTTGTGCGATGGGACGGATTACTCCTCGAATTCCGCTTTCAGTATCTCGACGACTTTCTGTGCCTGTTCCAGCTCCAGGTCGGCACGGGCGGCGATCTCTTCGACGGGCAGTTCCAGCACGCTCTTGGCCGTGTCGCAGCCGCAGGCTTTCAGGGCGTCGATCACCCAGCCGTCGATCTCGTCGGCAAATTCGGTGAGTGCAACGTCTTCCTCCTCGATTTCGCGGTAAACATCGATATCGTAGCCGGTCAGCATCTTCGAAAGCCGGATGTTCAGGCCGCCCTTGCCGATGGCCAGCGACACCTGGTCGGGCTTGAGGTAGACCGAAGCGGTCATCTTCTCCTCGTCGATGGTGATGCTCGAAATCTTCGCGGGGTTCAGGGCACGCTGGATCATTAACTGCGGGTTGGTCGTGTAGTTTACCACGTCGATATTTTCATTGCGCAGCTCCTTGACGATCGAGTAGATGCGCGATCCCTTCATGCCGACGCAGGCACCGACCGGATCGATGCGTTCGTCGTAGGATTCGACGGCTACCTTGGCACGCTCGCCGGGGATGCGGACGATCTTCTTGAGGGTGATCAGACCGTCGAAAATTTCGGGGACCTCCTGCTCGAAGAGCCGTTCGAGGAACTGGTTGGCCGTACGCGAGAGGATGATGCGCGGCTGGTTGTTGTTCATCTCGACGCTCTTGACGATCGCCTTGATCGTGTCGCCCTTGCGGTAATAGTCGTTGGGAATCTGCTCGGTCTTGGGCAGGATCAGCTCGTTGCCCTCGTCGTCGAGGATCAGCACCTCTTTCTTCCATACCTGATATACCTCGCCGGTGATGATCTCGCCGACCTTCTCCGAATATTTTTCGTAAAGGTTGGCCTTCTCCAGATCGAGGATGCGCGAAGCGAGATTCTGACGCAGCGACAGCACGGCCCGGCGTCCGAACGATTCAAGTTTGATCGGATCGACGTATTCGTCGCCCACTTCGTAGGTCGGATCGATGGCCTTAACCTCCGATACGGCGATTTGCATGTTCGGATTCTCCACCGCGCCGTCCTCCACGACCGTACGGTTTCGCCAGATCTCCAGGTCGCCCTTTTCCGGGTTGATGATCACGTCGAAATTCTCGTCCGTCTCGAACTGCTTCTGAAGCGCGTGGCGGAAAACGTCCTCGAGGACTCCGATCATCGTGGCCTTGTCGATGTTTTTAAGCTCCTTGAACTCTGCGAAATTGCTGATAAGATTAAGATTATCCATTGGTTTTTTATCTTGTTTATTTTTGAATTTCCACTATTTGAAATCGAGGTATTCCTTCGTGTATTTGATCTCTGAGAAAGGGTAGCGGCGCGTAACCCGCACCGTCTGTTTCCGCTTTTTACCCTCTACGGCCTGCTTCTCCTCGTAGGAGAGGGTGAGTCCCTCCTGGTCCGCCTCGTCGAGCGTCGCCAGAATCTTCACGCCGCTTTTGAGCAGCACTTCGACCGGCTTGCCGATCAGTTTGCGGTATTGGCGGAGGTGCTTGAGTTCCGAGCCGATGCCTGCCGAAGCTACCGTGAGAGAGAAATCCTCCGTGTCGCGGTCGAATTCGGCCTCGATCGCGCGGCTCAGCTCCACGCAGGTTTCGATACCTACCGAGGTGTCGCTGTCGATCAGCAGTTCCACTTCGTTGGCGGGCGAACAGGTGCAATCCACTACGAACAGGTCGGTGCCGACGAGTTTGGCATTGGCTATTTCGGTGATTTTCGTACAATCGATCATATTTGCTGATGTTATCAATAAAGTCGTTTTTCGGTGCGGGCGGTCCGTGCAAATCCGGACCTCTGTCCTTCCTCGGCGAAAACTTGAAGTTCGTTCAGTCGTTTTTGCGGCCGGCCCGGAGGCGTTCGGCTTTTTGACGAAAATGTAGGGAATCGTCGCTTCCCGTTCGTTTTCATCGTCTTGCGTCCTGCGTTTTCTTCGAACATTGCATCGCAAGGAGCACTATTCGCGCCCGAATCTTGTCCCTGTTGTAGCAGGAGCTGTAATCGGGTCCCCGCATGGCCCGCAACTGCCGGTTTCTCCCGACGGAATGGGCATGCGAGGGCATGCGGGTCGAGAAAATCGTGCGGATGATTCGCCGGTCGGGAGCGGTGAATATATCTACGAAATAAGGGGACTTGCTCGTCCCCTTACCTCTTTATACCCGTTTACGCTACAAATATAGCGAATGTTTTCCTATTTTCAAACCTTTGTGTTGAAAAATTATTCGTCTTTTTCGTTGCTCGGAGAGTAGGGCTTGATAATGCCGCGCTGCGATTCGCGGATGAACCGGATGAGTCGGTCGCGTTCGGGACTTTGCGGAATCTGTTTTTCGACCTCCTCACAGCCGTTCAGGTAGTTCAGGCCGCTTTGGAAGAGGATGCGGCAGGCGTCGTGAATTTGTGAGATCGTTTCCGGCGTGAATCCGCGGCGGCTCAGACCGACGCGATTGACGCAGGCGAAACGTACCGGATCGTTGCTGACGGTGATGAAGGGGGGAATGTCCTTGCCTACCAATGCACCGCCCTGGATCATCGTGTGCTCTCCGATGCGCGTCCACTGATGTACGGCTACATGGCCGCCGATGACGGCCCAGTCGCCGACTTCGACCTCTCCGGCGAGCGACACGCGGTTGGCCATGACACAGTGGCTACCCACCACGTCGTCGTGGGCGATATGCACGTAGGCCATAATCAGGTTATGGCTGCCGACGACGGTCTTGCCCCGGGAGGCGGTGCCCCGGCTGATGGTGACGTATTCGCGGATTTCGTTGTAGTCGCCGATTTCGGCCGTCGTTTTTTCACCGACGAACTTCAGGTCCTGCGGGGTGCAGGCGATCGAAGCGGCCGTATGGATCTTGCAGCCTTTGCCGATGCGGGCTCCGTCATGGATCACGGCTCCGGGACCGATCCAACAGTCGTCGCCGATCACTACGTCGCCGGCGATGTAGGCGAAAGGTTCCACCGTTACGTTCTTGCCGAGTTTCGCGTCGGGATGGATGTATGCCTGGTTGCTTATCATGTGCGGTTACTCTTTATTTTTAACGATCTGGGCCATCATCGTGGCTTCGCAGGCAAGCGTTTCGCCGACGAAGGCCTTGCCCTCGACCACGGCTACACCGCGTCGGATGGGCTCCAGAAGTTGAACTTCGAAGTGAAGGGTATCGCCCGGAACGACCTTGCGCTTGAATTTTACGCCGTCGATCTTCATGAAATAGGTCGAATAGTGTTCCGGATCCGGAATATTGCGCAATACCAGCATTCCGCAGCATTGCGCCATGGCTTCGACGATCAGCACGCCCGGCATGACCGGCTCCTCCGGGAAGTGTCCCACGAAGAACGGTTCGTTCATCGTGACGTTCTTGATGCCGGCGACCATCGTATCGTCGATGTAGAAGATACGGTCCACCAGCAGGAACGGCGGGCGGTGGGGCAGCATGCGGCGGATATCGTTGATGTCGTAAACCGGCGGTTTGCGGCAGTCGTATTGGAAGCGGGGTTTCTCTCCTTCGCGGCGGATAGTCTGTTTGACTTGCTTCATGAACTCCGTGTTGGCGAAATGGCCGGGGCGGGTAGCCCATACGCGGCCCTTGATGCGTTTGCCGAGCAGAGCGAAGTCCCCCAGCAGGTCGAGGAGCTTGTGGCGGGCCAGTTCGTTGTTGAAACGAAGTTCCAGGTTGTTCAGGTAGCCGCCCGTGATGCGGATATCCTGTTTGTTGAAGATTTTCTTGAGGTGTTCGAGCTGATCGTCCGGGACGGGATTCTCCACAACAACGATGGCATTGTCCAGGTCGCCGCCCTTGATCAGATTCATTTTCATCAGAGGCTCCAGGTCATGCAGGAAGACGAAGGTGCGGCAGGGCGCGATTTTCGAGGCGTAGTCGTCTTCGGGATTGAAGGTCGCGTACTGGTTGCCGATCACCTTGGAGTTGTAGTCCACGTGCAGCGATACGGAGAATTCGTCGTCGGGGTAAAGGATGATGGCCACGCCTTTTTCCGGAATCGTATAGACCATTTTTTCGGTGACGTGGTAGTAGGTGCGTTCGGCTTCCTGGGGTTGCAGGCCGGTTTCGACGATCGTTTTCGCATATTCTTTGGCCGAACCGTCCATGATCGGGGTTTCGCCGGCATCGACGTCGATCGTGGCGTTGTCCACGCCCAGGGTCCAGAGGGCCGACATGATATGTTCGATGGTCGCAACGCGTGCGCCATCCTTTTCGATGGTCGTGCCCCGCGAGGTATCCGTAACATAGTCGCACAGGGCCGGAATTTCGGGTTTGCCTTCCAGGTCGATGCGACGGAAAACGATGCCGTTGTTCTCCGGGGCGGGGTGTACCGTCATCGTCACTTTGACTCCGGTGTGAAGACCTGTGCCTGAAAACGAGATCGGGGCTTTGAGGGTTTGTTGTTTGGCAGCCATAGTCTGAATTTATTCAAATTGCAACATACATTCCCATTGACTGCCGGGTCCCGACGTGTGTGGGGCCGACCGTCATTTTCGGAAATGTTTATCGCATTATTTGCGCGCAAATATAGGAAATATTATTCAAAAATCGTATTTTTGCCTAAACTAATGATAAATCGAAACTCCGTGGCAGCACCCGATAAAACTCCCCGTCCTCCCAAATTGCATCTTCCCTTCGAAACGAAAAAGACTGATGCGGGCGAATGGGCTTACGACCACCGGGTTGGGTTATGTATTACGTTGATTGCCTATTTGGTGCTTGCGATCGCCTTTATGGCGGGAAAAATCGTCGTGGGGGCCAAACCTTCCGTGCAAGGCATAATCATTGATACGAAAACTTTAGCGGAGCTCGAGGCGGAGAAGATGCGTCTCGAGCAGGAGGTGCGGGCCCGCCAGCAGGCGCAGGAAGGCGGCGACTGGCGGGATGTGCGCAATCAGTACTCCAATGAAAATGCACTCGACGAACGGGCGCACGACGATCGCGGTTCCATGACTTCGTCGCTGAAGGAGTCGGCCGAAGCGGTCGGAGAACGGATGCAGGCCAACCGGGACGCTTATGAGCAGGGATTGGCCGAGGAGCGTGCGATCCGGGAGCGTATGGGGCGCAGCGGCGAGGACGACCGGGCGCAGGACAGCCGCGCCAAGGGGCGGGTTACCGTCTCCTTTTCGCTGACCGATCCCGTGCGGACGCGCCGTTATCTGGAGGTTCCGGCCTACCAGTGCGAAGGGGGCGGCGAAGTGGTCGTCGGCATTACGGTCAATCCTTCGGGCGAGGTCGTTGCTGCC
>OIQM01000267.1_pt1 | contig 16823 bp, 16 predicted proteins | sample 1586021 | NCBI WGS metagenome assembly OIQM01 (sample SAMN02675049, study PRJEB24791) | human gut metagenome, SKBSTL061 | isolation source: stool | host: Homo sapiens | place: USA
ACGCCTTTCCATATTACTATGGTAGGTTTCCAAATGCTCGCCCCCGAACCGGACTTACACCTTTCAGCGTATCCGGCTCTCCATTAATTCCGTCAGTCCATCCAACCGCCATCCACTTTCTTATGGCAACTCCGACAAAGTGCGATAGTCTTGCGTTTCCGTGCAATCATGTGTTTTTCCCAATCCTCTTTCCCTTGCAGATTTTTGAGTTTTCTAACATGGTGCATGTCTAACTTGACATTTTCCTTGCCGCATAGTTCGCATTTGCAAGCCTTTAGGCGAGCTACAAGGCTTGTTGGTGAACAATGATAGCGTGTTGGCATTTTGTCGTAGCATTGCGCATAATCCTGTTTCTTGCGTTTGAAACCGTCATGATAAAATTGGCGTGTCAAGGTTTTTCCCTTGTTATTTTTGTAGTACACTGTAAATACTTTGTCTTTCTTGTACTTTTTGCAGATTTTCACGACTGTGCTTTTGTATTTAGCCGCAAAAGTCTTATACATGCTATACTCCATGATGTACTTAAAAGAGTGAAGTGTATGACAGTTGTTTGCAAGTGAATAATAGTTGTAAAAACCTCTTATTTCCGAATTGTACCTTTCCAAGATTTCCAAATCATCATTATTAATGAGATAGGTACGGTGTTTGGATTTATACTGTTCTTTCCCATTATGCACATTGATTTGCAGTGCGTCATAGTCCAACAGTTTCTTCCGTACCGTTTCAAGGGGCATCTTCAGATAAATCTTATTGTTGTAAGGTCTCGTCAGTTTGCCAGCCTTGTTCCTCTTGGTCTGTGTAGATTTTCGGACATAGATTTCATACCCGAGAAACTTTGCCGATTTTCTTCCGTGTGTGATAAGAGTTTTCTCTTCCGAAAGTTCAAGGGCGAGCTTTTCTTGCAAGAATACTTTGATGTCTTGCTTGATAGCTTCCGCCTCTGCTTTCGTCCCTATCACAGCGCAGAGAAAATCATCAGCATAACGTACATATTTCAGTCGTCTGAAATTCTCGTCCATGTCCACGCCACAAGAAATAGCCGCTCTTCCTTTGTCATAGGCTTTTATTTCCTTGACTATGGATTTGCGTTGTTCCTTGTCCTTTATCTTTTCAAGTTTCAGTACTGCCAGCCTTTTCCCATACTCAAATTTGATACGCTCGGAGTTGTCTGCCCGTTCTTTACCCTTATCAAAGCGTTGGATATATTCATGCACGTAGCGGTCTAATTGGTCAAGGTATATGTTTGCCAGCATAGGGCTGATAATTCCACCTTGCGGAGTACCGCTGTATGTTTTATGATACGTCCAATCTTCGAGATACCCTGCATTCAGGAACTTGCGGATTAATCTCAGGAAACGTTCATCGGAGATGCGTTTTTCCAAAATGGAAATCATTACACCATGGTCAATGTTGTCAAAGAAACCTTTGATGTCTCCCTCAATAAACCAGCGTGCTCCGTTAAATGTCCGTTGGATTTGTCGCAAAGCCGTATGGCAGCTCCGTTTAGGTCTGATCCCATGTGAGTTCATGTCGAAACTACCCTCGTAAATTGCTTCCAAAATCATTCTGACTACCTCTTGCATAAGTTTGTCATTGAATGCAGGTATTCCCAAAGGGCGTTTCTTCCCATTTTTCTTGGGAATATATACCCTCCTTGACGGTATTGGCTGATATGACTCGTCTTTTAACGAACTTATCAGTTTTTCAATGCGTGATATACTCATGCGGTCAATGGTCTTATTGTCCGCACCTTTGGTCATGTTGCCTTCCTTTGCGTATATACGCTGGTAGGCAACGTAGTACATCTGTTCATTGAACAGCAGGCGGTAAAGCCTCTCAAATTTGTAGTCTGGTTGTCGGCTATGCTTTGCCAGACTGTTTAATACTCTTTCTGAATTTCTCATAATGTCTCGCACATTTTTCATTAATTGTATTAAAAGAATTAACTGCCTCCCTTTGCCATGTACAGGGCGTTACCCTGCTCGGACTACTACGGAGGCTCCGTTGCCATGTCGGATATTCAAAGGTCTGCACCTTATAGCCATTTTATTGGCGTTCCGATTTAGGCAATCCCCGTTTGCTTGCGTAGTAACTGCCGCTTGACAGATTGTCGGATATGACTTTCGTCCTTTTCTGCTTATTGCAGATGCGTCGTGACAAGTACATGCTACATCCTCCTCAAAGACTGGAAGACGAGTGTCACGATACAACGAGTATGAATTTCCCTCTTCAGGATAATTCAAATAGCTACCTTACGTTGCAGGTACAACCAGATACCGCTTGGACTATCATTCAATCAGTATAGACTTTATCCTTTATCTGTCTTTTCATCCTACCATTCAGTCGCAGTTTGGTAACTAACTGACTTATGGTTTTTCCTGCATGCTACACTCCCCATCGTCTTTCGTTGAATGGATAAGCAGGCGGATGATAGGTCATTTCAATGTACACTTACCTAATCCCTTGCTAATGGGATTGTTACTTACGCAGCCTTGACGGGCGCACCTTTGATGTTGTCCAACTCAAAGACAATAAACCGTTTATGCAGCAAATCCAGCTCCTTGTCGGAGTTCAGCAGGTAGTCGTACTCACCGCCACGATAGTACGGTTCAAGCACGTTCAGGAAATTGTTTATGTCAAAATCCTTTTCCCTGACGTTCTTCTGTTCAAGCTGTCGGCGGTAATCATCCCGGACAAACTCGTAGAACGTGTTGAAGCAGGGCGTTACCGAACGGTCTTTGCCTATCAGTTCGATATAGGCACTCACGGCGTTTGACAACGCCACTTCTTCCGACCGTTTGGGGGCTTCATCATCCCGCTTCCACAGGGTGAGTATAAGGGTCTTGATGCTCTCTTTCTTCTCTATGTCGAATACCCCGTCCTCGACATAGAACGGGTTGAACGCTATCGGGTTCTCGTTGGTGTAGGTGAAATAAATCCCGTCCTCGCCGTGCGTGCGGTTGTGGATAAGCTGGGACAGCCCCAAGTAACTGTTACCCGTATCTACCAGCAGCACGTGCGCCCCCTGCTCGTAATACTGACGCACCATGTGGTTGGTAAAGAAAGACTTACCCGACCCGCTCGGCCCAAGTATGAACTTGTTGCGGTTGGTCGTGATGCCTTTCTTCATGGGCAAATCCGATATGTCGATGTGCAGCGGGCGACCGCTTACCCTGTCCACCATTTTGATGCCGAACGGCGAAAGCGAACTCTTGTAGTTCGTTTCTTCCACGAACAGGCAGAGAGCCTGCCCCAAGAACGTGTAGAAACTTTCCTCTGCGGGGAAGTCGGCTTCGTTGCCGGGTATGCCTGCCCAAAAGAGCGTGGGCGTATCGACCGTGTTGTGGCGTGGCTTGCACTCCATTAGCGCAAGCTGGCTTCCCACATCGTTGCGTATGCGTTTGAGTTCGTCCCTATCGTCACTCCATGCCATGACGTTACAGTGGCAGCGTACCGAGATAAGCCCCTTGCTGTGCGCTTCGTTCAGGTACTCGTCTATCCATTCCTTGTTCACTTGGTTGGCACGGGAATAACGGGAGAGCGATTGCATGTTCCGGGCGGTCTGCTCGAAGTTCTTCAGGTTTTCGGCGTGGTCGTCTATGAAGATGAACTGGTTATAGACGTGGTTACACGACAACAGTACGCCCACCGGGGCGGCAAAACTTAACCTGCAATCGCTTCTGTCTGTGGACAGCTTCTCAAATCGGCAGTCCGTCCCGACCTTTCCGGGCAAATCTTCCACGTCCGAAAGCGTGTGCAGGCACAGTATATCGTCCCCGACCCGCATTTCTTCCGGGTACAGCCCGATGTCTTTCAGGCAAGTAGTGTCGGTTTGCGAGAGCGAGAAGTATTTCTCGATGATGCCCGCCTTTCCGTCCTGCCCGGTGATTTCCGATGCCGCCAGCCGGGTAAGGGTGACAAACCCGCTGTCGTTCATAATCCTTTCAAACTGCCCGACCGCTTCGATGAACTTTGCCGCCGCTTCCTTGTCGGCTATCTCCTGCGGTACAATCCTGCCCCGGCAGAGGGTGGAGAAGTCGCTCTGTCGGCGGCTTCTCTCCCTTGTCGTCTTTGTCAGGAACAGGTAGCAGTAATGGTTCAGGAACGGGCGTTCATTGAAGTGCCGTTCAAAGGAGCGGCTTAAAAAACTAAGCTCGTCCCTTTCCGTGTCGGGCTGGTAGTTCTCCTTGATGAAGAAGTCCTGCTTGTGTACTATGGAGTAGTCGGGCAGCACCTTGATTGCCTTATACCATGCCGAATGTATGGCTTCGTACTCGGCACTGGTGACGGTGAACAGTTCGGGCAGTTCCACCCTGAAAGCCACCGTTATGTCCGCATCCTTTGAAATGATGCAGCCGTTCTCCACCGCCAAAAGGGGGAATTTCCTTTCCAGCGTGGTAGCCTTTAACATATTCCTCATGTTCTTTCTTCCTTTCTTCTTTTGTAGTTGAACAGCCGGGGTATCGCCTTTCGGCTGATAATGAAGCGTGGGTGTCTTTTGCGTGCGGCAGCTTTCATCAGCCCGTGCGTGCCGTACTTGGCATTGAGCCGGAACGTCTGCCACACGAGCAGCAGCGAAGCCGACACGATGAAACCGATACATAGCCACTGGTTCACGCCTGCCATGAACAGGATGATGAACACCACGAAGACGGCGAGCAAGCCGCCGCAAAAGATAAAGAGGTACTGGCTTTTCAGCCCCTTGAACTCCACCGGCTTCCCGATACCCCTGTTTACCGGATATTCAGACATTGCCGCCTTTTTAGAGGAAGAACGAACGCAGGATAGTGGCGGCGACAATCAGGAAGATGCACGCCCCGAACCAACTGGCGGCGGTCTTTGAGGTGTCGGGGTCGCCGCTTGAGTCGAGTAGGTCAGCCCCCTTACGGGAGCTTTCCCCTCTAAGAACCGTACGTGCGAGTTTCCCCGCATACGGCTCAAGCAACATGACCGTTACCGACTTTGTTATCGGTAGAGCCATCTCATTTTCGACTTTCATATTCATAATCTACTTTGCATTTTACGTTTACAACTGGTATGTACAAGAGTTCTTACCTTTCGTCCACTGACTATTTGTTCAGTGATACTCCAAGGTCTTTCCCTGTCAATACGCTCTCCACATACAGGACATACTTTATTCTGTCGTTTCCAAATGTTTATTAGAGATTGCCTGCCTTTCAGCGTTTGCTTCATTCGGTAGGTTTCTCTCCATTCGTAGTACGATTTATCTGATGGGTCATACGGATTGGCATAATGCCGAACCTTGACGAATTTCTCATGGTGGATGGTTGGTAGATAGGTCAGTTCGAGATAATCAATCTTATCTTTCTTGCCCATATCTGCCGCAAATCTCCACGAGTGCCCATTTAGTGTTCTGAAATACTTATCCTTTACCCATCCTTTACATTTCTGCGGATGTCTGCGTCTTGCCCATTGCCATATTTTCTTGAAGATTTCCCAATCCATTCGGTGGAATACATTCGCAGAAGTACCATATTTATAATAATTACCCCAACCTTTTATGATTGGATTCAGCATCATAATAAGTGACTTCTGTTTTACACACTTGTTGGCTTCTATCGTCTTGCGGATTTTTTCGCAAAACCTCTTTTGCGCATCTTTGGATGGAGTTGTCAGCAGCGTATTATTGCGGAACTTTCGGATATTGAAACCGAGAAAGTCAAATCCCTCATTTATATGTGTGATTTTTGTCTTTTCTTCTGATAGTGTCAGACCTCTTTCCGCAAGGAACTTACGTACTAATGGAAGTATAACCTGTTCTATCGTTTCCTTATCCTTTGCCGTTACAATGAAATCATCTGCATATCGTACAAGATGTATCTTAGGAACTATCTTTTTGTAGTTCACCTGATATTTCTTGACACTCTTTTCCAACAAATCTTGCAGTCCGTCAAGTGCCATGTTTGCAAGAGTTGGGGATATTATGCCACCTTGTGGGGTTCCCTCTTCCGTAGGAAAGAGTTCTCCATTGAACACATATCCGCATTCGAGCCATTTGCGTAGTATCTCCTTATCCATAGGGATATTGTTGATTAACCACGCATGGCTGATATGGTCGAAGCATCCTTTGATGTCCCCCTCAAGAATCCATTCGGGAGCGACCGAACGAGAAAGAACGATGTAGCATTGCTCGATGGCATCATGTGTACAGCGATGTCTGCGGAATCCGTAGGAATGGCTGTCGCCAGTGGTTTCCGCTATCGGGTCAAGTGCCATTAGGTACAATGCCTGCATCGCACGGTCTTTCATCGTTGGTATTCCGAGTGGGCGTAATTTCCCGTTCTTCTTTTTGATATTTACACGTTTTAAAGGTTGTGGCTTGTAGCCATGTCTTTTCAGAGTGAATATGGCTTTGGCTTTCGCCAATGGAGAAGACCATGTAATCTTGTCAACGCCGGAAGTAGATTTTCCTTTGTTAGTCGTAACTCGTTTTACCGCCAATGCTTTGGCGTAGAACGAGTGGGTAAGCATCCATTGCAGGGCTTTCACCTTGTTATTTCTGCCTTCCCTTTGAGCCTTTACAATACGTGCTTGCAGCTTTTGGACAAAACGCTCACATTTGTCCCAGTCGATTTTCGACCAGAGTTCGTGAATGTCTATGTCTTCGGGCGCACACGCCAATTTCTTTGCGTTCATTTGCTTTCCTTTCTTTAAAAGTTCTGTAAACTATCTTGTAAAGTGTCACCATAGGCGGAAGTCTGCCCACTTTCGTGTCGGATGATGTTACCTTTACCAACCCGTGATATTGGCTCAATCCGTATCCTCCCCATTACAGGGAGGCATTCGCTTTTTCCGCTATCCTATACCCACACCCCATGTAGGCTTGCCTTGCGGCTTGCTTACCAGCTCTGATGAACTGGAGAGATACGGGCTTACCGTGTTTTACATAAGTGATAAATAAGCGGGTTAGGTCCTGTCTATTCCACCGGCAGTGCTAATGTCCGTGTGCCCCCAAAGTTCAAGAGGACAGCCGACTGCTTACCTTTTGGTCCGAGCCTGTCAACAGCCTTTGGCTCGTTATACCTTACGATGTTTATCGGACAGTTCACTTTCGTTGACCATACCGCTAAGCCAAGCTCCTCGTGCTGAATGGTGTTATCAGCCGTTGATTTCCCCTCACGGTTCAATCTTCTCCTTTTGGAAAGGCTACCTTGTCGGGACAGCTCCGTACAAAAGGATTACTCCCAATGCACGTGTCCGTAGGCTACTCCAGACGGAACTGGAGGTGTAATCTTGATGTTACACAATCACTTACGCAACTTCACGTCGCACAAACTTGTTATATACTTTTACCCCGCCAATCAAGCCGCAGACCGCCCCGATTGCGTACACCAGTTTTGTTCCGGGGTCAAAATACCCGGTGATTAGGTTCGTGGCTTCGGTGATGCCCGCCTGCCCGTTTCCTTGTGCGTAGGCACTTACCACGGCGGCAAGTATAGCCGCCGACAAGAAGATTTTCTTTCTCATTGTGATTTGTTTTTAATGCCGGGCGGCGGGTGGATAGTCCGCCTTTCCCGGCTGGTGAATAATTTGAAATTTTAGTGGTCGGGGATAGTCCCGTTTGTCTGTTTGGTTTTCAGGTTGCCAATCAACCGTAATCACGCTGTTTCATGCTGTCAGGCTTATACATTATTATATTATAGGAAATCGTTCATGTCGAACGCTTCGTGTTCCTCGCTTGTATCGCCAGTTCCGGCAGGGACAGCAGCCGTAGCTAGTTCCGCTTCGTTGCGTCCCAGCAGTTCCGCCACCTTTGCCAGCCCGCCGTTGATGTTCTCCACCACCGCATCGTAGAGGTTCGTCCCCTCAATGCTTGCCAGTGTCCCGGCGGCTTGCCGTTTCTCCGCTTCGGTGGGGTTGTCGGCGTTCGCCGTGCGTACCGCTTCTCCCAGTTCATCGAAGCTCACGCCCGTAGCCCGCCCGGTATCATCGTCACCGTCCATGTACCCGGCTATTTCCTCGTCCTCGTAGTCGGGTTCGTCATTCTCGTAACCGGGCGTTTCTTCCGGCAGTCCGTCAGCCTGCGGCGCAAAAATAGTATCATTTTCAGCCGCTTGCGGGAGGTGTCCCGATTTGTCCTGCGCTGTCCCGATTAGTCCGCCCTTGTATCGGCTTTCACCTATCAGCGTGTAGCCTGAAACCCCGTTTCGTGGAAGCGGCGCATCATCCGTTTTGCCCGGTGATGTCCGGCTGTCCGTGTAGCGATACCACAGCCACAGGGCGATGTAGTACACCAAAAGCCCGGTAAGTATGCAATAGATTACCATAGTCAGACAGGCTTTTGGAAGTTGCTTTCGTACAGGGTGTTTATCTCGTCTTGGTACTGCTCGAAGTGACGCAGCAGAATGTTTTCCACGTAGCTGCTTACCGTCACCTTGCGCCCGCCTATCACTGTCACGATACGCATCAGCTTCTCGTGCGTGGTACGGCTCACGTACAAGGGCTGTCGGTCTGCCAGTTCCACTTTCTGAAAGTAGGTTTCCCGGTAGTCGCCCGAACCGCCCTTGCGCTTGCGGGGTGTCGGTTTCTCTACTTGCACTGTTTCAGCCTGCCGTCCCTCGTGGGCGGTTTCCGTTTCGCTGCCGGGCTGCGGTTCATCATCCGGCTGGCTCTCCCGCTTGGCGGGTACACCCTGCGAGATAAGTTCCCGCATAAAATCCTCGTCTATCTTCGGCATCCCGCCGCTTTGCTTTGCCATATCATTTTAATTTGATGTAGTACACTATTTCGGTTATCAGTTCTTCCAAGTTGCTTCCCCTTACCAACGGGCGGCTGGCGGGAAAGAGCGTGGAGCGGAACACCGCCTTTTTATCCGCCACCAGTTCCTTTTTGTAGCGTTTGGTATCGGGGATAAAGGTTTTCATCAGCGGCAGTTCCAGTTCCTTAATGGTCTTGTCGTAGGCGGTGTAAAGGTCTGTTTTCTCCCTACCGTCCACCATGTTCCAAAAGAGGTACAGCCCGGCAAGTCGGCAGGCTTCATTCCTTACCAATAGCTTTTGGATAGCCATTGCGAACGACAGGCTGCTTTCCAGCACCACCTTGTCGGCGGAAATGGGTGTGAAAATGTAGTCCATGCCCGCAAGGGAGTTTATCACGCCCTCGCTGTTCACCGTGCCGGGCAGGTCGAAAAACACTATATCCGGCACGTGTCCGGCGGCTATATGTTCGTCAGCCGTTGCAATCGCCTTTTCAGGTGAACTGCACAATACCGGGTAGGCTTTCTTCCCCAGTCGGGTAAACTGTTCATACGCCATTCGCTTGTAATCTTCATCCGCCCCGACCTGCTCGGCATCCCGCTTTCGCATCCCGGCAATGGAGTGTTGCGGGTAGTCGCAATCGACCACCGCCACATCGTAGCCTTTGAGGTAGTAGAGGTAACTCGCCGCCAGCACGGTAAAGGTGGTTTTGCCGACCCCGCCCTTTTGGGTGGAAAAGGCGACATAAAGGGGTGTTTTCTCGTTTTCCATATTGCTTTCGTTCATTATTGGTTGATAGATTTATTTATTGCTTTCAATCATTCTTTCTTTCCATGTTGCAATCTTGAAATATTGAAAGACTGTTTTATTTCAATCTTGTTTTCCTGCTTTCATTCTTTCTTGAAATATTGAAATCCTGCAATCATGTTTTATTGAAATCCTGCTTTCAATCATTCTTTCCTGATTGGAATATTTCTTTCAATCTTGCTTTCAATCTTGAAATCCGATGCAAAAAAAGGGAGAAAAAACGTCCCCTGAAAACCTTGTCCCGATTTGTCCTGCGCTGTCCCGTTTTGTCCACCAACCGCCTATTTTACAGCATTATAAATCACCGTTACTTTGCAGCGGAGTAACGAACCGCAGGGGGCGCAGGTGTAAAACAGGGCTGGTGAATGGCTGGGCTTACCGTTCCACGCTAACCCCAATCCGTCCGTGACGGATTTCGATTTTCGTCAGAAAATAGCAAGGTGTGTTTTGTAGCATACAAAACCGTTTTCCGTGCCTGAAAACGCCTTGCCCCTTGCGGGGGTAAAAATCACTCCGAAGTCGTAATTTTTTTAATCCAAAGAAGCATGGAAACAAGAAAACCTAACAAGGGCGGTCGCCCCGCCCTCGCAGACCCGGCGAAGCATCGCCATGTCCTTTACCTGAACGACCGGGAGAACGCCCGCTTCCTCTCGCAATGGGAGCAGTCGGGCGTCACGAGCAAGTCCCGTTTCATCGCCGCCCGGTTGTTCGGCGAGCCGTTCCGGGTGGTGAAAGTGGACAAATCGGCGGTCGAGTATTGCGCCCGGCTGACCGAATTTTACGCCCAATTCAGAGCGGTAGCGGTCAATTACAACCAAGTCGTAAAGGCGTTGCACAGCAACTTTTCGGAGAAAAAGGCACTGGCTTTTCTCTATAAACTGGAGAAAGCGACCACCGAACTGGCTGTGTTGAACCGTCAGGTTATCGACCTGACAAACGAGTGCAAGGAACTATGGTTGCCAAAATAAGCACGGGCGGCAATATGTTCGGCGCACTGGCTTACAACCAAAACAAGGTGGACAGCGGGGAAGCAAAGGTGCTTTTCTCCAACCGGATGCTGTTGAGCGAGGACGGGAATTTCTCTATCGGCGAGTGTATGCGCAGCTTTGAAATGCAGATGCCCGTCCAGCTATCCACCAAGAAGCCGATACTTCATATTTCCATAAACCCGCACCCGGAAGACGTGCTGACCAACCAGCAGCTTTCCGACATTGCCAAAGAGTATATGCGGAAGTTGGGCTATGGCGACCAGCCCTATTTGGTGTACAAGCATACCGACATCGACCGCCACCATATCCACATCGTGGGGTTGCGGGTGGACGAGAACGGCAAGCCGCTGAATGACAAGTTCGAGCATCGGCGCAGCAAGCAAATCACCCGTGAACTGGAAAAGAAATACGGGCTGCACCCGGCAGAGCGAAAGGAACGTGCCGAACGCCCGGAACTTAAAAAGGTGGACTATGCCGCCGGGGACGTGAAACACCAAATCGGCAATACCGTGAAAGCGGCTTGCTATGGCTATCGTTTTCAGTCGTTCGGGGAGTACAAGGCTTTGCTTGCCGCTTACAACGTGTGCGCCGAGGAAGTCAAGGGCGAGATAAACGGCAAGCCCTATCAGGGCATTGTCTATTCCGCCATGAACGACAAGGGCGAAAAGACAGGCAACCCGGTAAAGGCTTCCCGCATCGGCAAGTCGGTAGGTTATGAAGCGGTGCAGCGCAGAATGGAGAAATCGGGCGAGCTGATTAAGAACGGCAAGCTGAAAGAGCGCACCCGGAAGATTGTAGCCACTGCCATGCAGACCGCCCACAGCCGCAAGGAACTGGAACAGCAGCTAAAGAAGCAGGGCATTGACGTGGTATTCCGTCAGAATGACAGCGGGCGCATCTATGGCGTTACGTTCATCGACCACGACAGCCGGGTGGTGCTGAACGGTTCACGCTTGGGCAAGGAGTATTCGGCGAACGTGTTCAACGAACGTTTTTCGGGCGAAACCGGAAAGATGCACCAGTCAGAAGTGGAAATACAACAGCGGGAACAATCCACGCATCAGGAACAGCCGGGCTTCACGCCGAAAGCCGACATCGTTCTGGGCGTGGCTTCCGTGCTGGGAGCTTTCGGCGGATTGCTGGGCGGCGGTGCATCAGGCGGTGACGAGCCGCAGGACACCGCCCGCCAAAAGAGAAAGAAGAAAAAGAAGCGCACAAGGCGCATCGACTAACTAAAAAAAACATTACAATCATGCAACAGGAAGATGATTTGAGAGGGCTTGCAAGGGTCATGGACTTTATGCGGGCTGTCAGTATTCTATTCGTGGGAATAAACGTGTACTGGTTCTGTTACTCCACCCTGAAAGAATGGGGAGTGACGTTTGAGGTGATAGACAAGATACTGTGGAATTTCCAGCGCACCACCGAGCTGTTCTCGTCCATCCTTTGGACAAAACTTTTTTCGGTGGTGTTCCTCGCCCTGTCGTGCATCGGTACTAAGGGAGTGAAAGAGGAAAAGATAACGTGGACGAAGATACATTGCAGTCTTGTGGCGGGTGTCGTGTTGTTTTTCCTGAACTGGTGGCTGCTGGAACTTCCGCTGCCACACACGGCGGACACTGTGTTTTATATCGCCACGCTGTCGGCGGGCTATATCTGTATGCTCATGGCGGGTACATGGATGTCCCGGCTGTTGAAGAACAACCTAATGGATGATGTCTTTAATACAGAGAACGAAAGTTTCCAGCAGGAAACAAGGCTTATCGAGAACGAGTATTCGGTAAATCTGCCTACCCGGTTCTACTATAAGAAGAAATGGAATAACGGTTGGATAAATGTCGTGAACCCGTTCCGTGCCAGCCTTGTGTTGGGTACGCCGGGTAGTGGCAAATCGTATGCAGTGGTAAACAGTTACATAAAACAGCAAATCGAGAAAGGTTTTGCGCTCTACTGCTATGATTATAAGTTTCCCGATTTATCGGAAATCGCTTATAATCATTTGCTTAACCACTTGGACGGGTATAAGGTAAAGCCCAAATTCTACATTATCAATTTTGACGACCCCCGCAAGAGCCACCGATGCAACCCGATAAACGCCAGCTTCATGTCAGACATTGCGGATGCCTACGAAGCCAGCTACACGATAATGCTTAACCTCAATCGAAGTTGGATAAGCAAGCAGGGCGACTTCTTCGTGGAAAGCCCGATTATTCTTTTGGCGGCTATAATTTGGTATCTCCGTATCTATCAAGGCGGTAAGTATTGCACGTTCCCCCATGCCATTGAACTGCTAAATAAGAAATACGCTGATGTTTTCACGATTTTACGCAGTTATCCCGAACTGGAAAACTATCTTTCCCCGTTCGTGGATGCTTGGGAAAGTTCGGCAGTTGAACAGTTGCAGGGGCAGATTGCCAGTGCGAAAATCCCGCTTTCAAGGATGATTTCACCCGCCCTTTACTGGGTAATGACGGGCGATGATTTTTCACTCGACATCAACAACCCGAAAGAGCCTAAAATACTGGTTGTCGGCAACAATCCCAACCGCCAAAATATCTACTCGGCAGCACTGGGCTTATATAATTCCCGTATCGTGAAGCTGATAAACAAGAAAGGTCAGCTTAAAAGTTCGGTGATAATAGACGAGTTGCCAACGATTTATTTTCGTGGGCTTGACAACCTGATTGCTACTGCCCGAAGCAACAAGGTGGCGGTTCTGCTGGGCTTTCAGGATTACAGCCAGCTTACCCGTGACTACGGGGACAAGGAAAGCCGGGTGATACAAAATACTGTGGGCAACGTGTTTAGCGGTCAGGTAGTCGGTGAAACGGCAAAAATACTGTCGGAGCGTTTCGGAAAGGTGTTGCAGAAACGGCAGAGCATGACGATAAACCAGCGGGAGAAGTCCACCTCGATAAGCACCCAAATGGACAGCCTGATACCCGCCAGCAAAATATCCAACCTCACGCAAGGCATGTTCGTGGGTGCTGTGGCGGACAACTTCGATGAACGGATAGAGCAGAAGATTTTCCATTGTGAAATCGTGGTGGACAATGAAAAGGTGAAGCGGGAAACCGCCCGTTACGTGAAGCTGCCGCAGATAATCGACTTCACCGACAAGGACGGCAACGACCGGATGCAGGAGGAGATACAAGCCAATTATGACCGCATCCGTCAGGAAGTCCGGCAGATTGTCGAGGACGAGATAACCCGGATTAAAAACGACCCGGAGCTATGCCACTTGATTAAGGAGGAAGAATAGCTGTATATAATAATGTATGGAGTGAAGAACAGCCGATGTAGCTTTACGGTTGTTCTTCATTTTGCTTTTTGGTGCGGTAGGCTTCAAAACGCACTAATATTTCGTGCAGGTTCTTCAATGCTTCCACAGCCTTGCCTATCGGCGGCATCTTGCTTTTGTCGAAAGTCAGTTTCTTCAAATCGGCAGTGTACGCCGTAGCCACTTCGGGCAACGCCATGACCGCTTCGGCATCCTTGAATATCGGTGCATCAGCCAGCGACAAGTGCGAACGGGAGTTTTTATTTAGTCCGTCCTCTATCGTCACCCGGTACATGGCATCCAAGAAATCTTCCGAATGTAGGTAATCGTTATATTCCTGATTGTGGTAGAGTGCCGACAAGTCGTAAACGTCACGGATATGCTTTGCCAACAGTGCGGCTGCATCCTCATTGTAAGACAGCTTTACCAGCCTTGAAACCTTGTCGCAGATAGTCTTTCGGGGGTTGATACACTGCGTTTCAAAACTTCCCAGCCCGTAGGTGCTTATCAGTTCCTCTTGCCCGATGCTTTCAAGAAAGGCGGTCACAATCGGTTTGATAACCCGCTTGTCCGCCGGGTAGAACATCAGTTTTTTGTCCGGCAGGTCACAGGATTTTATCTCTACTTCCAAATGCTCTTTTAGTCCCACACCCTGAAATACATTGTCATACGAGAAATACAGTTTGCGGTAATTACCGCCCGTTTCCGACAAATCTTCCTTGTATATGTCACTATTGAGTTCGGCTATGTATTTGGAAAGTTTCTTGTTCAATGTCTTTTCCGCCTGCTTGGACGCACCTTTGTCACCCGTGAACACGAACAAGTCCAAATCTTCCGAGAAACGTTCTATCAGCCCGTAGGCTTTGGAAAGTGAAGTTCCGCCTTTGAAGTAGGTCTTATCCGCATATTCGGACATGGAAATATCCCGCAGTATCTTCGATACCCAGTAATCCTTTTCCACGTGCGACTGCTCGTAGCCGAAATGTTCAGCCGCCAGTGCGATGATTTCCTTGAACGCTTCCTTGTCCGAATGTAAATTCATATTTCTGTCCTATGCCGTTTTATAATCCAAGTTGAACCGTGTCGTGGGAAGAATGGTCTTTGCCATTTCTGTTTGCAATACGGTTTGTCTGATGTCGCCCAGTATGTCCGCCACCACCTTTCTGACACGTGGCGGGTAACTTTTCGCCAAAGATACGATTTTTTCCAGTTCCGGCAGGCTGTACCCGTTGAAATATTGGCTCTTGACCCGGTTGTAGATGTCCTGCCCGGTTGTTCCGGGTATGCGCTTCATGTCCTTTATCGCATCGAGCAGCCGCAAGTACGGGACAAGGCTTTCATCCGGGTAGTCCATGCAGTAGGCTTTCACGCACTCTATATCCAAGTTCTTGAAACGGAAACGGCGAACCGGGTTAGGAGTGGCTATCGTTATGGTTGTGGCAACCTGTTCGGTCAGCCCCATTTTGTTATAGATGTAAGCCCCCGTGATATAGCCGTTCAGTTTTTCAGTCAGGTAGCGGAACTGTTCATCCTGATAGACTGGCAGCTTTCCCAGCCCCAGCACTGATTTCTTGGGACGGTAGTACGCCCCCTTTTCAACCCGTACCAGTACCCCTTTGCGGCTCTGTTCGGAAAGTAGCACCGCAACATTGGCGGTCTTTTCCGTTTCAAACGACAAATCCCGGAACGTGAATATACGCCCGGTATCTATCCGTTCAATCTGCCCAAGTATCTCTTTCCTGAATGAAGCCATATTTATGTACTTTGTTTCTATGAAGCAAAGATAGTATATTATGTAATCACCTGAAAAAACATAACAAATATTTTGCCGAAGATGTTTTCTTTTTGTCGTGTCACCTGATAATAGGAGAATAACGGAAACTCAATCAAAGGCTTGCCATACGCTTCATAAACGCTTCACAAATGGCTCACAAGTATAATGCGATTTTTGTAAAACTGTTGATTATAAGCCGAAAACAATATATACAAATGGCTCACAAATGGCTCGTTTAAAGCAAGCGATTAACTTCGGTCTGTACCCGTTTTAAATCTCCAACCAACAGTTGGAGATTTACCGCACCCGGATAATTTCAAGCTCCGCAGGACAGATTCGGGCATCCCTTGCCCCCGTTTTTAGTCGCTATCTGTAGACTGGACTATTATTATACCATTCAATAATCAAATCATTATCGTTATTATGGACATTTAAAGTGAAAAAGATATTCCTATAATGATTAAAGCAATAGATGCAAATATGTATCTATATCTTTTTGTAGAAAACATTGCTCCTATACAAGAGATAGATACAGCAAATTGCATACATTTTAAACTTAACTCTGTAGTCTTAAATATACACATAGACAAAAAAGATAATGCCAAAACAAATAGTATAGCATTCAATATATATTTCAGTTTCATATTCCTTTGATTTACATTGACCTTATTAGCAGTAGCATATAAATTGCTCATCCTAACCCAATAACCAATCCTATACAAAAGAACAAGGTGAATCTCTTTTCCTTGTGTTTCAGCCCATAGACCAGCCCGATAATAGCACATAAAGGAATATTAGATGAATCTGCATTTTTTCCTTTATTTACAAGGTATTTATGACTTTCTTTGCTCAATTTGCAAATCTCACGGTTCTCATTGTTCTGTTGTAGCATACATTTATGCAACTTAATGTTCCCATGATTCAGTTTAATCTATTTTCTCTAATTCAATTGTAGCTACTTTCTCTTTATCTGGACTAATTTCATTCTGTATAATGGTTATATGTTTTTGGGTATAGCTTTTGATAATCCAAGGGGCTCCACCCAAATATAAAGCATTGCTATTAAATGTGATATATTTCCCTTCTATTGTATAAGTAATATCAATTTCATCGTAACCTTCCCAATTTACTTTCCCTTTCCGAGTATCTACAAATTGCATACCGACCCCCATATTTTGTACTGTCCAAGCCTCACAATGCCCTGTTCCACGCCATGAAGTCTGATAAAGTGCTTCGGGGGTTAATTCATTTGTCTG
>OIQM01000278.1_pt1 | contig 16515 bp, 27 predicted proteins | sample 1586021 | NCBI WGS metagenome assembly OIQM01 (sample SAMN02675049, study PRJEB24791) | human gut metagenome, SKBSTL061 | isolation source: stool | host: Homo sapiens | place: USA
CGACTCGTCGGGCATCGACTTGTCGACCTTCGACTCGTCGGGCATCAATTTCTTCATCGCCTCAAGGTGCTTTGAATACGTCTCGCGCTCTTCCGCCGTGAGCGTTCCATCGCTCGCATGAGCGCGAAGCAACGCGACCTCCTCGGGCGTCAAGATGTTCGTGTCCTTGTCGTTCTTAGATGCCTTGTTGATACCTAAACCATTCATTCCTTTGCCCTCCTTTAATCAGCCGTTGCCGAGGTCTTCGATTGTCTGCTTACTGCCATTGCCGAGGTCTTCGATGGTCGGCTTAACGCCACCGTTCCAGTCGTACGGTACGTACGGACCGGGGTCGTACGACGGGTCTTCCTTCTGCGCCAAATAAACCTGGAAGTTCCACAGCGCCTCATCGCTAAAGATATGTCGGTGCACCTCGGTCATATCGGACGTGCCCCGAAGACCGCTCACCACCTCGTCGAAGAAGCATTCGTCGGGAACCCCTCCCACCAATTCGAGACGCGCGACTGAAGAGTGTGTGTTTTGCAAAAAGCTCCCCAAGTCCCAAGCTCCGGTAATGGCGACAAGCGGCACACCAGCCTGCGATTTCGTCATGTCCAAATAGTTGGACCACACCTCGTTCGTGTCGGGCAGCTCACCCGTCAACCTGTAGTTGATTTCGTACATCGTGTACTGAACCAGGAAAGGCGATTCCGACAGCTTGCATCCCGTCATGACGTACATCCCAATCAGGACCACGAGCGCCAGCGACATGACGCCGCGCAGAATCGCGCTCTTCTTCAGCTGCCTCTCCGATGACTCCCCCGTGAACTTCGCATCGGAGGCGTTGGCGTCCGCCTCGGCAAGCGCAAGGGTCTGCTGATAATCCTGATAGAGCAATCGCTCGTTCTCATCAAGGCCGTCGTGGCGTGCCTTCAGACGCCACTCCGCAACCTTCTCGCTCTCCCATTTGAAACCCTTCTTAGGCGGTACAGCACCCGAGGGCGGCGACGAAACAGCGGAAAGCTGCTCCGTCGCATAGTCGTCGTACGCCTGCTGCTCTTCGGGCGTGAGCATTCCGTGCTTCGCCTTCAGGCGAAGTCGAGCCAGCTCATCAGGCGTCAAATTGCTCATGATTTACTCCTCCTTGTTCGTTGAATCAGTTGTCGTTGCATCTTCCGAAGTGGCCACGCCCATACGGACAAGACCGCGAGTGCGTTTCGAGCCGCGATACAAGTGGGAGCGATTTGGATTCGAGCCTCGATACCCCGGCTCCTCCCACTCAAAGACGCTATACATGCCAATCAATCCCTCGGGCGTGTCGTACATCTCGTCGGGGACGGAAACCGGATTGTCCGAATAGTCCCAGCCTTCGTAATCGGAGATGATTCCCTTGACGTCGTTGATGAGCGATTTGCGACTTTGGCATCGTCCGCTCGGGTTGTTGCGCATAAACCAATGGCGGTACAAATCGAATACGAACTGCCACGGCAAAACGTCCCATGTCGCCCGTATGAGAATGTCATCGAGGAACTGGCGAACCGGGTCGTTCGTCAGACGGAAATCATCCAGAAGCGCCAAGCAGGCATCCGGCTCATCCAGCTCGTAATAATCCGTTTCGGCGAGCACGTGGTACAGCACGTACTCGAGGACTTCGGGTCGGTTTAGGTAGTCGCCCTTGATGTACTTGCGCTCGCAGCCCTCGAAGCGCTTCTCGAACGGAATCACCAACAGGCGGCGAAGCATGGATTCGGACTTATCACGAACCCTCGGAATCTCGTTGACGCACTGCACCATGAAACCGTTGAAAAGCACGTCGCGCGGGTCGCGGTTCTTGCGGTTCATCTGGAACGGGTCGCCCGTGATGATGCTCTTGAGCGACGCCGCGTCGTCCACGAACGTGCCCGTGTCGTTCTCGTCGGTGATAATCACGGACGCATGCATCAGCGACGTGAGCATGAAATCCTTACCGAAGTTCTTCAGCGGAATGGAAGTCCAGTCGCCCGGTCCACAAAGATTGCGAAGCAGGGTGCAGAGCGTGCCCTTGCCGTTGTTGCCGGAAGGGGAATAGAGCCATGCGGATTTATTCCAGATCACATACGGGCGAACCGTTGCGCCGATAATCTGCCACAGAAGCGAGACCACATCGGGGTCGTCGGACAGCTCGTTCATCCACGACACGACATCCCAGTCCGTGCCGTCCTCGTTGTTGTGGATGACGGGGTTCCGGGCACGGTCAACGAAATCGACGTGCTTCTTGCTCGTGAAGACGAACGCAGGGTCGAACGCCATCAGAATCTTGTTGCCGTAATCGTAGATGCCGTTGTTCACGGCGACCAAGTCGCGATTGCGGCAGCGCTCCACGCGAGGGCAAATCGCGCGAAGGGCCTCGATGGTCTCGTTTACATCCTTGATGGTGCCCGTCTTGCAATAGCCGCGGATAAGGCTCTTCAGATTCTGCTCGCCAACGTCGTAGCAGCCCTCGTTGTCGCCGCTGTACTGGTAAATGCCGATGTCGAAGTTGCCGTCGTCATGCGAGTTGTTCCAAAGGATGCCCACCGCATGGTGCAGCTTGTACAGGATGATGGCAATCTGCAAGGTATGGAGACCCGACAGGCGCTTGTAGCGCTCCGCGCCCTCCTTCTTGTCGGGATAGGCGTCCTTCAGCTTCGCACCGGGTGCCGCATTCGGGTCGCGCTTGCCAAAGTTGTACGCGTCGATGCAGCGGTTCGTCAGCGTCAGAAGCTCGAACTTGAGCGTATCGCGAAAGGGCGGGTCCTCGGGGTCTTTGTCCTGCAGGTAGAACAGCGTCGCATACTCCAACAAATCGTCGTACGCGATAGTCTGCTCAGAGCAGAACGACACGATGTCCGCCGCACACTCATCGGGAAGAACGGGACCTGTCAATTCCTCTTGAATATCAGGCGCATCCGTGCTAAAATCTTTATAAATTGAGTTGGCCGTCCCGGAAGCTGCGCAGGCATCGGGGCGGTTTTCTTTTACCTCCATGTTCTCACCTCCTTAATTCGTCAGCTCGACGTGCTTCACGTTCTCGTTCTTCCACGCCTCAAGGTCATCCATCTCATAGCGAACCGTGCTACCGACCTTGTAGTAATTCGGCCCCTTGCCCTGAGAGCGCCAGACGCGGAGCGTGCCTGCAGTAAAACCGAGGAAATCTGCCGCCTCATACGTCGTCATATAAGAGGGCTTCGACCCTTTCGCTTGCTGCTTTGCCTTAGCCATAACCAGCCACCTCCATGTTCAAAATCCTTTTCGCGAAACAAAAAAGCTCCCGTGGAAACCAAAGAGGGACAGAGGCGCAAAGCCTTGCCTATCTCGGTTTCCACGGGAGCTTCGTGTTCGTTGTTTCGCCCGTGACGCACGGCCTATTCGACCGAGCGCTCGGCTCCTATTCCCGATAGCAACCCCGCATCAAGGACGGGACGGGTGCTGAGCCATTTATCTATACAGCTTTTATTATACGGCGTTAACACTAACTTCGCAACACTTATTATTTCGTTACCCCTGCTCAGAGCCTATTTCCGCTCGTTTATGGGCAGAAATCAATTCAAAAAAGTTCGCTTGCGCCCCCTGAAAAAGTCGGAGGCAGAAGAAGTGCGCCAAGGAAAAGGGGTGTCATTCCGACGTGCGCTGCACACCTTCGGCACGCCTTGCACACTTAGCTGCACACCATTTTTCATTGAAGTGTGCAGGCTATTTTTCTTGTTTTCTCTCGTTTATGAGCCTTTTCCGATGCTTTCTCGCCGCCCTGCACGCCATGCACACCTTTTTTCCAATGACTTATATATACGTGAGGGAATTTATATATTTTCATATATAAGACTTATAAAATGGTGTGCATAGTGTGCAGTACCCCTAAATCCCCTGATAAACCAAGATTTAAGCTGCACACTATGGCCAAAAATGGTGTGCAGGATAGTGTGCATGGTGTGCAGGGTAGTGTGCACGAACGACGGAACGCGCAAATCGGCATAACCTCCCAAGCCCATGCCGCACCCCTTCTGTACGTCCGCCCACATCCAACCGCCGCCCGCAGGGAGGCCACCCTTGCATCGAGCGGATGCGAGATGCACATGGGCGCTCGAACGTCCTCAGACCGCTTCAGAGGCGATTTAAGGCACGAAAAAGCCCGAGGGGTACACGAGTACCCCAACGGGCTTAAAACGCCTTAAAACGCAAAATACGGCGTTTCGTGGCAACGAAAACGGAAAGGGGACGCCATCAGGCGTCCCCCAACCTATACACAAGCGCAAACTCATTCTTGTAAAAGAAGAGTTCGACGCTTCCTCTTTTGGTGGAGGCGGCGGGAGTCGAACCCGCAACCGAAACAGCAAAAGCATTGATATTGCAAGGTTTTTTGTAACTCATCTGCAATTCCATCTGCAATTTACTTTTCCAGTTTCCGCATAACGCTATTATAGACGCGCTCGTTTACAATTTTCAAACTGTCCATCAGCTCGTCCATGATCTCCCACGCCTTGTCCGGCGGAATATCTGCCACTGCGCGCAGGAAGTCGCTGTCGCCGTATGTTTCGACGCTAACCGGCGCGGGTGCTGCGGAGTATGCCATTGGCAAAGCCCTCTCCCTGCTGCTGCTTTGCTGGTCACGGATGGCATACAGCACGGCAAGGCGCTCATAGTTTGTCCAACTCGATTCCTCTGTTTCAAGGCGAGCTATCCAGCGATTGACCTCATTCTCGTCGACCATAGGGGCGCACCCACTTTAGCCCTCAATCGTGTCCATGCAGCGCTGGATGGCTCTGCGGATGCTTTCGTCGTCGGCGTTGTCCAGCATTTCCTGCAACTGGCGTTTCATGTTGTCGATACCACCATCACGGGAATAGTGGCCGCGCACATAATGCGTGCCGCGTCTCGCATTGGACATATCACGGTCATAAGCGCCGCGCATACCAGACTGCCAGTCTCCGTCGCGGGAATAGCGGCGAGAATAGTCTTCATCGCGGGAATAGCCGTCGTCCTCCAACATCTCAATCTTATCGATGTTCTTGATGGTGTCCGTCAGCTTGTGCGCAATTTCGAGATCGCACGCGCCAAGCTCGCCCTTACGTGCCAGCTCGTCGAGTTCGTTGCACAGCATATTGCGCAGATCATACATTGCTTTCTTGCTCATGTCCATTCTCCTTTCACGCGATTCTCTCAACCGTCAGATTCGAGTTGGCGAAGTTGACGGCCTGAGTGCTGGTGTTTTCCATTGCGACCGTCAGGTAGCAGCCTTTCGGGACGCAGACCTGTGCGGAAACATAAATGTTAAAGTAATTTTCTACCGCCGCAGGCGTGACGGTAGCTGTTGCGCTGGTCAACGGCTCTCCGTTAATGGCAAGCGCCGCCGTGATGGCCTCAACCGTGCCTCCGGTAGGAATAGCGATGTTGCCGCCATAGGAGACCCGAAACAGAGCGCGGTTTTGATTGGTGAGGCCGCGCAGCGTGACAATGCCTGCGCCCTGGCGATGCAAGATACAGGGCTTGCTATTGACCGCCGTTTCGGTCAAGGGAACGTTCTGCCCAGCGGCTACGCTCACAATATTTGCATTTGTGTACTCTGCCAAAATAATCAGTCCTTTCTAAAGGGGTCGATTTCGACCCGGTTAAAATACAGCGGCAGGGCTATTGCCCCGCCGCGTTGTTTCCAGTGTCGGCACGGGGCCGACCATCTCGGTAACGTCACCGATATGGTGCCCGAGAAGCTATGCTATGCAGTTGTCAGCAGCCGCAACCGGCAAACTGGTTGCAGCAATAGGGGTTCTGCACCGTGTAGGCCGGAATGGGGGAGGGCCGCAGCTGCGAGACCAGATAGCTGTTCTGCGCCGCCTGGCTTGCCGCCAGCTTCAAGCCTTGGTTCTCGGCCTGAAGGTCAGAGAGCTTGCTCTGCGTCAGGAAGTCGAGGATCGCGCGGCTGTTCTGGTTGTTCGCGTCAATGATGTCGCGCGTGGCGTTCTGCACGGTGTTGCGCGTGTCGCACGCCTGCGTCGCCATGTCATAGCGCACCTGCGCGATAGCCGCGCGATTCTCGCAGCAGCAATTAGCAGCCTGCATCTGCATGGCGTTGAGCTGCTGCATGAGAGCCGCCTGCTGGTTTGCGCGGGACAGCTCGGCATTGCCGAAGCCGCTGTTGATGGCCTGTGCGGTCGTAGCAAAGCCACCAGTAATGGCATTGTTCAACGCGAAGGTGGAATCGCAAATGCCATTCGAAATGCTGTCGAGCTTACGCTCAACGCTCGCAAAGTCAGAGGTCAGAACGTAGCCGTCCATCACACCGCCGCCGTTACCGTTGCCAAATCCGTTGCGGCCCCAGCCGAAGAGGAAAAGAACGATAATCCAGATCCAGTTGTCGCCCCACATACCCATACCGCCGCCGTAATTGTTCGCGGGCGCGACCGGCATAGTCATCATGGGAGCACCGTCGGAAAGAGACATATTATCTCTCCTTTCATAAATTTTATTTATCAAATCGCGGCCACGATAAGATCAATGGAATAAATGCTCAAACTGTTTTGCCATAGATTGCAGTTGGTTTAACTCCTGCTGGCTCATCGCACCAGATTGCAGGAGCTTATTGACTTCTTCTTTTGGGTTTCCCTGAAAGCCGCTTTGGAACTGCTGGAATTTCTGCTTGAGCTGCATCAGCTCACCCATCGGCCCCGGCATCTGCCCACCGCCCAGCGCGGACATGAATGGATTATTCATCGTCTTCGTCCTCCTCAACCTTGCGCTTTTTCTTGCCTTTTATTTCGCCCACAAGCGCTGCCAGAGCGTCAAACTCTTTGCGGGTGACAAATTCCACGCCCTTTTCCTGCGGCGCTGTACGGGGCGTTTCTGCGCGTTCTACAAGGTCATAAATCTTTAGCGTCGGCTTGCCGCTTGCATCCGCCTGCTTGAGATACACAGTCGGCGCGGTAGAATCCCACAGCGCCACAGCGGAGTTCGGCGCGATGAGATACCCTCTCGCCTCCTGCTCGCCGCTTACCCACTGCACGCCGCCCTGTGCAATGGGGTTCTGTTGCACTGGCTGCGACATAGGCTGCTGCATGGGCTGCATCTGTGGCTGCTGCATCTGCCGCATCTGCATGAGGTTGTCCGGCATTGGCTGCGGATAATAGGGATTGAAATAGGGATATGCCATGTTCATTCCTCCGTTTCTTTGACCCAATAATAAAGCGGGATTTCGTTCTCGCTGTTCCAGCTGTCGTAAATTACACCATCCTGCACGCAGACCACATGACCAGAAAGCGCGAGAATATACGTCCCGCGCGGGTGCTCATCAGCAAATCTGCCGACCGTGTAGCAGTCCGGGCAAGTGTCCGGCATGATATAGCGCCGATAGCCGAGCGACCGCAGATATGCGCCCCAACAGGCGTTTGCATTGGGCAAGTCGCCGTCCAAGTATCCCTGTATGCACAGAGACAAATAAACTTCGCCCCAGTCCTTTCCCGTCGCCTTGCAGATCGCGCGCACGGTGCAGTCGCTGACGTTGCGCCCGTTTGGATTCGGGTTGAAATAGCTATACATGGAAAAGCTCCGCGAAATAGACGTAAGTGCGCAGCTCGTCAGGGTCAGGAAAAAGCGCGAGAATGTCCATCGCCATCTGCTCGGTAAATCCCAAAGCTAAAAGTCGGTCGTACATCGCGCGCACCTCCTTTTGTTGCCCCTATCGTACCGCGATTTTGCCGCGGGAAATTGCCCGCAAAATGCCCGCGTTTTGCCCTCAAAAATTTCTTCAAAACTCTGTGATTTTTTCTTGACAATATGCTAATATTAGCGTATAATAAGCATGTAAACAAGAGAGGGGAACACCCCGGGAGGAAACAAAAATGAAGTACACTTACAGTATCTACGAGGATAACGCCGGTCGTTTGCACCTCGCTGTCATGGACGAAAACGGCTCCTGCATCTACTACCTCTGCGACGCGGACCGTGCTCTGGTCGTTGAGACGCTGGACGCGCTCAAGGCCGGCGGCGACCCCATCGCCGACGGCTGGGAGGGCGGCGAGCCGGACCCCGTAACCTGCTACGAGGAAATTAACAACATTGTCGACGCCCGCAACGGCGGCGCGACTATGCTCGATCTATAAAACTTACAGGAGGAGGAACATCATGAACGAATACAGATATGAAGAACTCCGCGAGGCGGCCATAAAGAACCCCACCGACGAAAATCTCGCCGCTCTCGGCGAATGGCTCCAGCAGTACGGCGACCGCTACTGGAACGGTGAGGAATGGGACATCGACGGGGGCCGCCGCCTCCGTCCTGTGTATGGGCAGGAGCCGGATGAATACGGTAATTTCCCTCTCGTGGGCTACGATCTCCTCTAAAGAAGGTGACTACGATATGAGACGAAAATACAACGACTGCCAGCGCGAAGACGGGGACTGCACCGCCTGCTCGCTGGTCAATTACGGGCGAGACTGCCATAACCGCCCGATCACCAAGCTGGAGTGGTCGCGCCGCATGGCAGACATGACTCAGTCCGAGCTTGCCAAGAAGTCCGGCGTCAATATCCGCCAGATCCAGCGCGTGGAGCTGGGGGAGGCGGAGGCGGGCAATCTGACCGCCAAAAACCTGCTTGCCATCGCCGACGCGCTGGGCGTAGATGCAAAATTTTTGTTATAACGCGGCAAAGGAGACTGTGTATGCGGACTAAAAAATGTATCACCTGCGGCAAGATTTTTTCCGCCGATCGCGCAGAGCAGGCGAAGTGCGATGACTGCCTTGCCGCATCCCGGTCGACCACCCTGCGCACGCGAACCTGCCACACCTGCGGGGCCAACTTCATCGGAGGGCCCCGAGCCAGCTACTGCCCAACCTGTCGGGCAGAGCGGCAGAAGGCCCGGAAGCAAAAGTACCGGTCCACCGGTTTTTCCCGGCATCTGGGAGATATCGATAACTGCGTGATCTGCGGTGGAGAGTATGTCATCCAATCCGGATTGCAAAAGTATTGTCCAAAATGCGCCCCGGATGCCGTCCGCGAAATCGACCGCGCGCAGTCAAAAAGCTGGAACGCCGAACACGATTACTACATAAAACGCCGCGAAAAATCCCGCAGCGGCGTAAAGGTCTGTGTTGTCTGTGGCTGGGAGATAGTCCCCGGCACCCCCACCGTTACCTGCTCCCCTGAGTGCGCCGCAGCCCATCGAAAAGAGGTCCAGCATCGCGCGGACGCCAAGCGCCGGAGCGGGACGGAATCAAAGCAAAGCGAAGTCAAAAAAGAGAGCACCGACTGATTAGTCGGTGCTCTCTTTCTGCCCGTCGGCAAGCTTGCGGTAAGCCCGGCGGCGCAGCTTGGCGAGGCCGTCCACGCTCATGTGGAGCTGAGCGGCGACCTGCACGAGGGAATGCCCTCGCACGTCACACTCGATGAGGCATGCCATCTCATCGGGCGGCAGGTCATAGGCTTGGATGTATGCTATAGCCCTGCGCGGGGCCATAGAGGATAGTTGCGCGCGGATCGCTCGGTGCTGCTTGTCCATGCTGTGCACCGGGGCTTGCAGAGCGCTCACGCGAGGGGAGACGTTGCAGGTCTCCCGCCCGTTTCCCTTTCCGTGCCCGATTCGGGCACATTTATTTCATCGTTGCGAGTTTGCGAATTAAGTCATCACCGTACTTGTACGCCGCGAGGTAGTCCATCGTCTTGTCTTCCAGCCCCGCGCGCTTTTTGAGCACCTCGCGGTAACTCGCCTCATACTTCGGGCGGTATGCGCCCAGCACGAGCGACAGCTTGCGCTTGCGGCGATACACCCCGTCGCCGTTGCTCTGGCTGCCGGTGTTGCCGTTGGAGGTATTGCCCTCGATGGCGATCACGTACTGCCCACTCACGCTCTCGCAGATGCCGCAATGGTCGGTCTTGACCTTCGTGTTGGGGAAGTCATAGATGAGCACGTCGCCCGGCTGATAACCGGACGTGACCCACTGCCCGTGAGCCTTGGCGTAGTTCATCAGCTCGCCACAGCTTGCGGTCTTCCCGCCGCCGTAAAAGAGCCGCTTATCCACCTGCTGGAAGCACCACCACACGAACTGCATACACCAGTACACGCCGTCCATGCCGTAGGCTTTGCCGTACTTCTGTCGGTTGCCCGGCTGCTCCACCGTGCCGATCTCTTTTTTAGCGACGGTAAGAATGTCTTCTGCTCTCGCCATGCCTCACGCCCCCTTGTCGATGGCGTCCTGTGCCTTCTGCGACTGCGTGCCGAAGTAGAACGCGATGATGACCGCATAGATCGTCATGAAGTCCTGCGAGATGTTGCCCGTCACCGCCATGTACGCGAAAACGCCCGTCAGCACCAGCGTCACGATGCTCTTGACGCTCATGAGGTTTGCGATACGCTTGATGATTCTTTCATTCATGTTATTCGTCCTTTCCCTTGATTTTGATTCTCGCCAGCAGTGCCAGTTCTGCCGTCCACGCCGCGAACCATGCGACGGTAAGACTGTCCGGCACTACCTTGTCATGCGCGGTCAATACGAGCACCGCAATGCAGTACCAGCAGAGGTTGAGCACTGCCGCGATGACGTACTTGTCCCGCTTTCTCAGCTTCTTCATAAGGCTACACCCGACAGCAGCCACGCGATAAACGCGCCCGCCAGCGCCGCGAGAGCCTTGTCGACCAGCCCGTCCCAGCGTTTCCCCGCCTTGCCTGTGATGGCTTTCACGTCCTCTTTGATCTCCTTGACGTCTCCCTCGACGGTCTCCTGCTTGGTCGCCAGCACTTCGACCGAAGTTGCCAGCCTGTCAAGCGCCGTCTGGTGCTCTTGTAACTCGTTGATTCGGTGCGTATTGCTCTTGCACCTGCTTTCGATCAGCGCGATCTCTGCGTCATCGTAGTGCTTTGCATTATCCATATCCCGCTCCCTTTCTGCGGCCTTAGCCCGCCGTGAAATAGTTCCCTACCAACTCGTGCGGCAAATACTGCAAGACGATCTTCCCGCCCGCGGCCTCGCCGGTACGCTCGCACTTGTACGTCTTGCCGTCCTCGCTGTCGAGGTAGTACTTGCCATACTCGTACTCCATGCCGCGCGCTGCGGGGATGGGGTCTGCCTGCGTGCCCGCGTGGGTAATGTCGACCACGCCCCACAGCGCGGGCGTTGCGGCAGGCTTCCATCCCTCCTGCGAGGTGTGCGCCTGCCGACACTTGTAGAGCTTGCCGCCGTCGCTTACGCGGTTGCCCACAACGTAGCTGATGGGATATGCCCACGTGGGGAACAGCTCAACGGCCTTTGCTGCGTCACTGTCCGGCAGGCTCGTCGCCGCCGCCTCGATCATCGGTCGCAGCTCTGCGGCGCGCGCCACGGTCACGACCTCGCCCGTGAGGGCGACCACCGCGCCGACGGCGTTCTCTGCGTCCGTAGGCTTGCCCATCTTGATAGATACCGTGCCGTCGCGGTGGTCGGTGATGTCGCCCGCAAGGCTATAGGCGCTGTTGTCGTACTCGTTGACGACCTCTTTGGTCTGGCCCGTGGGCTGTCCCTGCTCGTCCAGTACGTCCACCGTCTCGCGCTGCACGATGCTCCACGGGGTGTTGTCGGGCAGCAGCGCCGCGACCTCTGCGTGGGTCATGGTGAGCGTGATGGTTTTGGTGTCGCGTCCGTCCCACGTGCGGTCGTTGTTCACGCCGTTGACCGCTGCGGGATATTCGGTTTGGTTGACTTTGATGTAGATACTCATGTGTACTCCTTTCTACTGCTGCACAGCGTTTGCTTGCAGCCATGCTAAGAGGTCGCCCGTGGGGGCTTCGTCAAAGGTGATAGTGCGGTAAGCTTGGTTAATCCATGTTGCCTTGTTCCCTTTTCCTTCTTGGCGTGCTACATATACGGAATTACCAGAAGACTTCTTATACTTGATACTTACGCTGAGTGTTGGTGCTGGCATAATTTGTTCACCTCCCCTTACGCTTGAACGCTTACTCCAATGAATCTCTCCCCATTGGATGTAAAATCTACGTATTCAATCGGGTTGGCACCTTGGAGGCTGTAAAGATCAGCATTTTCATTCAATACCCACGTGTACCCATTTTGGAATTTAATGTCATATCCCGTCCCGCCGATAAGCGTCCTGCCCTTGAGGATGTTGTATACTGTGCCGTTTACGCGGCACTTGCCGCCCTGTACGGTGTAGGCCGTGCCGTTGACGAGGGTCTTGTGCGTAGCGGGCGGCGGTGGCGTGACATTGCCAGAGCTGTCGACTTCCATGTCGAGCGGGAGAATAAGCGCGGGGCGGATGCCAGCTGAGTTGGATGCAGAGGTGACGCTGTAACTGCCATCTGAGAAGACGAACCACACGTAGCTGGCGTCGCCGGTGTTCGGAGAGCGGAGCCACCAGCTGAAGGACGTTCCATTGAAGTTTGCGATGCGCTTGGAGTTGCCGACGGCGCTTGCGGCGAAGTAGTCCAGCTTCACGCCATCCACCGGGAAGTAGCTGCTGTCGCTGGTCGTCCAGCCGACTTCGTAACCCGATAGCAGAAAAATCTTCGCGGACAGGCCATTTGCGCTGCTCTGATCCGAACCGCCGGGGCCGCCGTTCTTGCGATACGGGAGCTTGACCTGCTTGATTGCGTCCCTAATGCTGCTCTCAAACAGGTTGAGGAACGTTCCATTCAGATAGCTGTGGATGGTACTGTTCTCCAGATTGTTCACATTCGAACTGTGCCACTGTCGGTTCTCGTAGATGTCCTTCATCAGCAGCCAAGTGCCGTTGCAGCTGCTGTCGTACAGACTGCTCGGCTTGCCTTGATGCACGACAAGGAATTCTTTCCGCACGCCGCCGACGTTGAGGTACACGGACGAGCCGACCGCCAGTGTGCTGATCGCTTTGTTCGCCATGTTACCTCCTTAGCCATACACCCAGTTGATAGCGTAGTTCTCGGTGGGCGTGGTCTCCGTGCTCACGAGCGTTTGCTTGACGATGTTGCCGCTTGCGATGTAGTCGCTTCCGCGCGTCGCCGCCACCAGCCCGCCCGAGCCATCTCCCTTGAGGATGTTGGTCGTAGATGGAACTGTCGGTACACTCACCGTGACCGCGCCCGTCTTACCATTGACCGACGTGACCGGCGCGCTCTGCAAAGCGCTGTCAGCCTTGCCCAAACTCGTCTGCACGTCGCTTGCAAGGTCGGATTTGGCGACCGTGGACTTAAAAGCCAGACTGCCGAGGTCGCTGAACCACTTTGCAATTTTGCCGAACAGCACGGAGAGCTTTTCGCCCGTCGCAACGTTTGCGCGGGTGGTTGCCGCCGTGAACGCCGCCGTGACGTTACTGCCGTTGCCGGTCTTGTCCAGCTTATTGGTGAGAGCCGAATACACGCCGCCAGACTGCACGGGGTTCGTGCTGCCCTGCGTAGGCGTTGCGTCGGTAGTTACCTTGACGTCCTTGATAGCATTATCAATGTATGCAAAGATGTCCTGGTGCTTGTTTTGAGGGTCATACACTGAGGCCAGCATGTCACCCGTACCAGCACCAGAAGCGCCACGGCAATAGCCTGCGTCATAGCTCATGCCGTTCGACAGCGTCACGATAAGGTGATAGTCGCTCTGCCGGATGGTGATGCCAGTAATCGTGGGAGCATCTGCGCCGGGATTGCCCTGTGGACCAATTTCACCCTGAATACCCTGCTTACCCTGTTCACCCTGAATACCCTGCTTACCCTGTTCACCCTTGTCGCCTTTTTCGAGCACAAGGTTAAGCACCTGATTCGGAGCTTCGCCGGTAATGGTCGCGCTCGCCACCTTCCCGGACGTGACCGAGCCGATGGTCAGCACGTTTGCGGGGCCGGTCGCGCCAGTCGCGCCGGTGTCGCCCTTGCTGCCCTGCGGGATGCCAAGCGCCAGCGTACCAGTCGACTTGTCGTAAGTTGCCGTTGCCGAGCTTCCAGCGGGTAGCGTTGTCACCGTGACCGATACGACGCTCAGCGTGACGAAGTTCAGCAGCGTTTCACCTTTCAGCTTCTTCGCCTCGCCGCCCTGCTCAAGCACAAAAAGGTCGTCGCCCGTGATCTGTAACGCTTGCGTGAGGTCGGAAATTGCTTTATCAGCCATCAGTTACCTCGCTTTCCTTTTCGGGCTTCGTCTTGCCCTCTTTGGCGGGCGGCTCTGCGGGGACGTGCGCCGCCTGCTGGTCAAGCCGCTCAAGGATCGCATATGCCTGCCTCAGCTCTCCCTTGACCTTTGCCATCTTCTCCGCGTCGTTCGCGGAGATCATCACCAAAGACAGCGTATTAAATGCGCTGTCAAGGATCTGCATTGCCTGCTTTGTCATAGTGCCTCCTTATCCAGACTCCCACCAAGAGTCGGTGTAGATTTCTGCGTTGTAGGGTCTCCACGTGTCCGTGTAGATGTACGGCGTATACGCTCGCCACATATCCGTGTAGATGTACACCGCGCCGCCCGTAGTGCCGCCGCCATCTGTGGTAAACGATCCGCTGTCGGAATAGCTGGTCTCCACCCATTGATTGAGGTTGGTGTCCCAATAGCAAAGCACTGCCTCCCAATCGTAGGTTTCGCCGGGGGTAAGTCCGTCGAACGAATCCGTAAACGTGTTGTTCGCGCCGGAATCCTCGTTCGAGGTCAAGTAATACCCGTACCCCAGAATGCCGGTCACGTAGATCGCACGCGCTCGGTCGTGGTAGCTGTCTCCGTAAAACGTGCCGTTGAGAACGGCTGTCGTCGATCCCGTCGCCGTAACACTGACGCTAAAACTTGCCATGCGTCACCTCACGGAACGGAGGAAAAACAGTTTTCCCCAGTTGCCAGCCGGTAAGTTATCTCCGTACATCTGGCTGCCGATATACAGCTCGCCGCCGCCGAGCGACACAATGTTGTTGGACAGCGTGATAAATCCACCGTAGGCGCCGCTGGCTTTCAGGTATACGTTAGTTGCCGATTCCAGCTTGATACCGCCGTAGATAGTCTTGATGCCGATGCCATAGTCAACGGTCGTCTCGACAAGCGAAAGTTCGCCCACTTTGGTATTGCTGTTTGCCAGCAGTTCCACCTTCTGGCCTCGTAACTTTCGCGCCGTGATAGAAGTGCTGTCAATGTACGTTGCGATCGCATTGTCGACCTCGTTTGCGTTCAGACCCGCGTTGCTGTCGACGTAGCTTTTCGTTGCGTAGCTTGATCCGTCCTTGAGATCTCCGACACTGATACTGCTTGCTTGGATTTTGTCAGCCGTCAGCGTGCCCTTGATATTCGCCGCATCGACGTACAGATTTTCCGTCTTGATGCTGCTGCCGTTAATTTTGGTCGTGCCGCTCGCATCTGTCACCGTCAGGCCGTCCAACGTGGTCTTGACCTCGGTGTACTTGCCGTCGATGTCCTCGACTTTGAGCATGATCTCCTTGCTGGTCTTGGTGATAAGCGAGCGGGTCTTTGCCATGTTGCGCTCGATCTGCCGCTGCGTCGGCGATTTGTACGGATACTCGTCGTCGATCTCGTCCGCGTCCGGCGCGGAGATGTCCGGCGCAAGCATCGGATCAAACGTCATGTCCAGCGCGATGAGCGGCACATAAAGCCCGTCTACCGTCACCGCGTCGCCCAGCTCCACCGCTGGATCAAGCAGTGCCTCGTTGCCCTCGTAGCCGATGTGCTTGTAGCCGGAGACTTTGGCGAGGATCGCCGCCGCCATCGCATTCGAGCCGTCCGGCTGCAAGGCCGTCAGCGTCCGTCCGGTGTCCGATCCGGACACACCGACCACGTCGCCGTTCTCGTCCAGCAGCTCCACCTTCGTAATGGGCTGCGACGCGATGCCTGGGGAAAACTCCGCCAGCCGCCGCCCTAAATAGGTTTTGTCCATGTTGCCCTCCTTACACGAGGATGCGCACGCCGCCGAAGGTGATGGCGCTGCCGCCATCCGTGATAAGATAATTGGTTTCAGCGGGCATGGAGTTCAACCCGACCAGCAGCAGCTTTCCCTCGTCCGTGATGATCCAGTTGCCCGCGTTGGCAACCGCGATACGCCCCAGCGCCTCGCGCATTGTCATATCGCCCTCGTCGTCTACGGGGTACTGCATCGGGAACGCCACATCTAATACCGTGCGGCTATCCACTGTTACGCCCATGCGCGCCGCGATGTCGGCGACCGCCGTCGCCGCAGGCATCGGCCATGTCTCCGCGTCATAGCTGCTGTCGAGCCACGTCTCTTCCGCTTTGAGCATCGCATCATACCCGTGCACGCTTAAAACACCCGTGATCCGGTCAGTTTTGCGCGTGGAGAAGAAAAACACGCCTTTGGGAATCCACTCGCTCACTTGCTCGCCCAGCCGCAGCCGCGCAAATACTTCAATTTTTGCCTGCCGCGGAATCGTGCCTTTTGGATAAAGCTCGACGTCGATTTGCCGCGCCGAACAATTACCGATACCAAAGGTGGAATATAGTCCGCCATACACTCGTAAACTGTTTTTTACGATGTCCGATTGACTATATTCCACCCCCAAAATGCTTAATTTGGTTTCTACGCGATGATTCTTGTCGGCAAGCAGCGATAAGTACAAATCACTTACACTGTGCATTAGATT
>OIQM01000321.1_pt1 | contig 15273 bp, 10 predicted proteins | sample 1586021 | NCBI WGS metagenome assembly OIQM01 (sample SAMN02675049, study PRJEB24791) | human gut metagenome, SKBSTL061 | isolation source: stool | host: Homo sapiens | place: USA
AGACGAAGAAGCGATACCGCAAAAAGCCGACCGACACCGTAAGGCTGTGCGCAGACGATATTATGACACGGCTGAAATTGAAGTCCTACCAAGATACCTATGCCGAAGCGATGGCGAAATACGGGTTGCAAAGGGGCATAGACGGCTCGAAGGCTCGCCACAAGTCCACGCAGCAGTATTATCGGGATATACAGAAACTCTCCGACAACCTCAAAGCGGAAGTGGTGGATTTGCAGCAGCAGAAAGAAACGGCACGGGAGGAACTAAGACGGGCGAAAAAAGAAATACAGACCGAGAAGCTGAAAGGGGCGGCAACCACCGCAGCTACCAACATAGCCGAGAGCGTTGGTTCTCTTTTCGGCAGTAACAAGGTCAAGGCGTTGGAGAGGGAGAACACTGCCCTGCATAGGAAGATAGCCGACCACGAGGAAACCATCGAAGCCCTGCAAGACAGGATACAGACCATGCAGGCAGACCACAGCCGAGAAATACGGGAAATGCAGCAGAAGCACAGCAGGGAGATAACAGACAAGGACACAAGGCACAAGCAGGAAATATCGTTTCTGAAAACGGTAATCGCAAAGGCGGCGGCATGGTTTCCCTATTTCCGTGAAATGCTCCGAATCGAAAACCTTTGCCGCCTTGTGGGATTCGATGAAAGGCAGACCGCAACGCTCGTCAAGGGAAAGCCGTTGGAGTATGCAGGGGAACTCTATTCGGAAGAACACGGACGGAAATTCACGACCGAAAAGGCAGGGTTTCAAGTCGTGAAAGACCCCACGGACGGGACGAGACTGGTTCTTGCCATTGACCGAAAGCCCATTGCCGAGTGGTTCAAGGAACAGTTCGACAAGCTAAGGCAGAATATTCGCCGACCTATACAACCGCAAAGGAAAAGCAGAGGAATGAAGATATAACCGTTTATCTTGCTGGAAAAAATAAAAAAGTGCCGTTCATGATGTCTTATGAATGGCACTTTTCGCTATATTTGCACCTAAAAGTATATCGGGAGCTATGCCGGATACGTGACGAGCAAAAAACTTTCGGAAAAATATACGTGAATACAGAACTATAAATTTAAAAGCTATGGGAACATTAGGCTGCATAAACGATATGTTACAACGAGATAAAGAAAATCGTGAACTTCGTAAATTAAACAGAGATAGAATAAAAGAACATCAAAAGTATCTTGTAAACAAAGGTAAAGGAAATGATTTATCCAATATTTCTATTGAGCAAATGGAAGAAATTCATAAAAGAACAATAGAAAAAGAAGCACTTGATAATGCAAGTTTATTCAAAGCAAAAATATATTTTATTGCAAGTATATTGCTTCTGTTTTTATTAGCGATAGTATGTTATATGCTATTTTTCAAATAAATCAAAATAATATGAAGACAAATATCATCTTATTCAGTCTTATATCACTTTTATTCTTTTCACCAAGAATGAAAGCACAGCCAAATACGGCAAAACACGATTTTACGCATAAAGAAAATGGGTGGTATCACGTATTAAGTACAGGTAGTTTGTCCTCTAAGCCAATCATAACAGTAAAGGATTTCGTTGGGCTAAAACTTGAAAAGGATTATTTCGGAAAATATGCTATAAGCGGACAAATCAGCAAACATAAGCTAAACAAATGGGCCGATGAAACAGAAAAGTCTATTGGGAAAAAAATAGCATTTGTATTTAATGATTCCATTATTACTGCTCCGCAAGTTAATTGCAGAATAGAAAGCGGTACATTCATGATAACGTCCTTTTCAGACCAAAAACTGCTAGAAATCTACAAAGGTATAATGAGAGAGAAGTCAGAATCTCTTGAAGTCGTTTTTAACGGTTGGGAAAAGGATTCTTTATACTATGAATTATCTCCAGAACAAAGAGATTCTGTAAGAATGAACATTGACTATTGGGAAGCCAAAGCATGGATAGACTTAATAAGCAAACCAGAGGAACATTATTGGTATAGCATACAAGATTCTACCGAATACAAGAAACTTGAAAAGGCTTTAAAAGAAGAACTAAAAAAGCCAAATTTCAGTAGTAGAGCAACAGACTATATGAAATCTGATGCATACAAAGCATACAAACAATATCTACATAAGAATAAAGACTATATAAACCTAATGTTTCAAGGATTTTTATTCAATAATTTGAAAGGATTGAATGGCTATTTGGTAGATGATATAATACAGTCCAAGTACCCTTATGCTCCAAGTATTAGAAGTTATATAGAGAAAACAAATAATGTTGATGATGAAAAACTGGCTGTATATGAATGGCAACGTAAAGTTTGGTATCAAATGAACAAAGAAAAATCTCCACGAAATAAATATAAAAAGCGATATCGGAGCGTTACACCATAAAAACAGCTTGCCGAATATTATATTAAACGGCAACATCTGTAGTAAATGTTGGTGATACCCCAAATATGAAAATACGGAACTATAAATCAAAATAAAAGTACTAAAGTCATGAGAAACAAAAACTTATTTACTTTTTTTCTAATATTTCTATGCTTCTGCTTTACAAATTGCAGTGATGATGAAAAAACAGAAGATATACATCATCTATCTTTTGAAAAAGATTACTACGAGCGTCCTCTAATCGGAGCCAAAAGTATAATGATACGAAGTGGAAATAAAGATTACTCCGTTGAGATAAAAGATCCCTCTATATTAGATGTCAAAATAGATTTATCAAGCCCTATCGGTATGGGTAATTTAGATATATATCCTAAACAAAAAGGAGAAACAACTATTCAAGTAAAGGACAATATTGCACATGAAACAACTGATCTAAGAATAAAGATAGTAGATAGTTATTTACATTTGTCTATTAACAACCCTGTACGCCCACCATATAAGCAAGGTGATGAAATTTTCTTAATAAATAACGACGATAAAGATTTCTACTTGTACGATGATAAATTAAAGATAAAGAGTACAGGAAATTATGAATTTTCCATAAAGGGAAATATTCCGTTCTTAACATTAACTTATCATAAAGAATTGGAGAATAGAACCATATATAAATATAATCTAACAGGAACAGACCAAACTATGTTTGCTGTTGTAAAACTTTTTTTAGGCTGGGATTGGCACGATTTCATCGAAAGTCCAAAGACAAAAGAAATAGCACCTATTATAATGAGAGCAACAGATATAGAAACCAATACAGAATATTATCTAACAAGAAAAGCAACTGATATTCCCGAAAATGTATTAGATTAAAAACAGCCTCCGGCAGGGTTTTCGCTGGGGGCTTTCTTATGAAATCAAAAAGAAAGCGATATCGGAGTATTACACAAAAAACAGCTGGCTATTACATAATGAAACAACATACTTGACTGATTGGTACGCTTCTCCTACCATGCGGACAAATCCCGGTAACAAAATGACAAAGCGGACAATGTTCTTAACATGCCAACTTGTAAATGGGATGAATGATTTTCGTTTTTCGCAAGTTGATTTTATAAAATTGCTGCCAACAGTTCGTACTTTCGGAAAAAGATGTTATATTTGCAAATGAAAGAGTTATTTGACAGCATACAACGCAAAACGCTGAAATTCGCACAGTTGCCAAATCGTTACCTCTATTTCTCAAATAATTCGCTAATAGTTTATTTCTCAATCGGTTAAGTCAAACCGATAAAAATCTAAAATAAAAAGCTATGTACGGTAAAATGAAAGACCATCTCAGCAAAACGCTTGCTGAAATAAAAGAAGCCGGACTCTATAAAGAGGAACGCCTGATCGAGAGTGCACAACAAGCTGCTATCACCGTGAAAGGCAAGGAAGTACTGAACTTCTGCGCCAACAATTACCTGGGATTATCCAATCATCCCCGCCTGATAGCCGCTGCTCAGAATCTGATGGAACGCCGCGGCTACGGCATGTCGTCGGTGCGTTTCATCTGCGGCTGTCAGGACATCCACAAACAGCTCGAAAAAGCCATAGCCGACTACTTCGGCACCGAGGACACGATCCTCTATGCCGCCTGCTTCGACGCCAACGGAGGCGTCTTCGAGCCGATTTTCGGTCAGGAGGACGCCATTATCTCCGACTCGCTGAACCATGCGTCGATCATCGACGGCGTGCGTCTGTGCAAGGCCGTTCGCTACCGTTACGCCAACGCCGACATGGCCGAGCTGGAGGATTGCCTCAAGAAAGCCCAGGCACAGCGTTTCCGCATCATCGTAACCGACGGCGTCTTCTCGATGGACGGCAACGCCGCTCCGCTGGATGAGATCTGCAAGCTGGCCGAGAAATACGATGCGCTGGTGATGGTCGATGAGTGCCACTCGGCAGGCGTGCTGGGCAAGACCGGTCGCGGTATCACCGAACTCTACAACCTGCGCGGACAGGTCGATATCCTGACCGGTACGCTGGGCAAAGCCTTCGGCGGCGCGGTAGGCGGTTTCACCACCGGCCGCAAGGAGATTATCGACATGCTGCGCCAGCGTTCGCGCCCGTACCTCTTCTCGAACTCGCTGCCCCCTGCCGTAGTGGGTGCTTCGATCGAGATGTTCAAGATGCTCGGCGAGAGCGATGCGCTGCACGACAAGCTCGTGAAGAACGTCGAGCATTTCCGCAAGGGTATGATGGCCGCCGGCTTCGACATCAAGCCTACGCAGTCGGCTATCTGCGCCGTGATGCTCTACGATGCCAAACTGTCGCAGGATTTCGCCGCCCGTCTGCAGGACGAGGGTATCTTCGTGACCGGCTTCTACTATCCCGTGGTGCCGAAGGGACAGGCCCGTATCCGCGTGCAGGTTTCGGCCGGCCACACCACCGAGCAGCTCGACCGTTGCATCGCAGCGTTCGTGAAGATCGGTAAGGAGATGAACGTAATCAAATAAGTTTACAACCGACTAAAACGAGTTTTTCCATGTCTAAGGCAACTTTGGACGCTATCGACGGGAAGATTCTCCAGTACCTCGTCCGGAATGCACGCATGCCGTTCCTCGAGATCGCACGCGAGTGCGGGATTTCGGGTGCGGCCATTCACCAGCGTATCCGCAAGTTGCACGATTCGGGGGTGATCCTGGGAAGCCGCCTGATCGTGGACCCCAAGATGCTGGGTTTCGACGTATGCGCTCTGATCGGTATTTGCGTGCAGGATCCGATGTATATGATGCAGACGATGGAGAAACTCAAGGAGATTCCCGAAATCGTGGAGTGCCACTTCATCACCGGAAATTTCAACATTCTGGTAAAACTCTACTGCCTGGACAACGAACACCTGATGAAAACCATTTTCGACGGAATTCTGCGTATCCAGGGCATTTCGACCACCCAGACCTTCATTTCGCTCAACGAGGCTTTCCAACGCCAGGTGAGCATCGATTTCATCCGGGCTGCGGAGCGTTGAAAAGAGGACGGGAATAGGAAACGACGGGACGTGCCTGCGGGTGCGTCCCGTTTTTTATGGCTCCCGGGTCCTGCATCCTTGCGAATCCCGAAAATTGTGACTACCTTGCAGAGGCTATGGAAAATGAGAAAAAACCGACGATCATTCGTCTTACCAAGGAGTTTACATTCGAGGCGGCTCATGCGCTGGAGGGTTACGACGGCCTTTGCCGCGAGATTCACGGCCACTCCTACCGCCTGTTCGTGACGGTCAAGGGGACGCCTTGCGCCGACGAGTCGAATCCCAAGTTCGGCATGGTGATGGATTTCGGAGAGCTGAAACGGATTGTGAACGAACAGATCCTCTCCCGCCTCGACCACGCTTTCGTCATGCGCCGCACGGCCGAAAGCACCCGTGTAGCGGAACAGATCGGCTGTCGCTTCGGCCGCATCGTGCTGGTCGATTATCAGCCTACGTGCGAGAATATGCTCGCGGATTTCGCCGCCCGCATCGAAGCCGACCTGCCGTCCCATGTCAAGCTCCACGCCCTGCGTCTGCACGAAACGGCGACTTCGTTCGCCGAGTGGATGGCCGAGGATAACCGATAGAATCCGATGAAAAAACTCTTTCTTGTCGATGCCTATGCATTGATTTTCAAGTATTATTATGCGTTCATGGGACGTCCCATGCGCAATCGTGCGGGGATGAATACCTCGGTGGTGTTCGGTTTCACGAAATTTCTGCGCGACATCCAGAAACGGGAACATCCCGACCTGCTGGGCGTCGCGTTCGACCCGAAAGGCGGCAGTTTCCGCCGCGAAATTTTCCCCGAATACAAGGCCAACCGTGCCGAAACGCCGGAGGATATCCTGTTGTCGGTGCCTTATGTCAAGCGGATCGTCGAGGCGATGTGTATTCCGGTGCTGGAGGTGCCCGGTTACGAGGCCGACGATGTGATCGGCACGCTTGCATACAAGGGCGTCGAGGCGGGTTACGACGTTTTCATGGTTACGCCCGACAAGGACTACGGACAGTTGGTTTGCGACAACTGTAAGATCTACAAACAGAAAGGCAACGACGGTATCGAAATCGTCGGCCGGGAGGCGATCCGCGAGAAATACGGCATCGAGAATCCGCAGTTGGTACGCGACATCCTGGCGTTGTGGGGCGATGCTTCGGACAACATTCCCGGCGTGCCGGGCATCGGGGAAAAAACCGCCTGCAAGCTGGTGCAGGAGTGGGGGACGGTGGAAAATATCCTGCAAAACGCCGATCGGATCAAGGGCCGGCAGGGTGAGAAGATCGCCGAGTGGGGCGACAAACTCCTGTTGGCCAAGCGGCTGACGACCATCTGCCTGGACGTGCCGATCGACTTTCGGGAGGAAGATTTGACGGTGTGCGCCCCCAGGATCGACGAGCTGAAGGCCCTTTTCGCCGAGCTGGATTTCCGGATATTCCTGAACGATCTGACGAACCTAGCTCCTGCCGAACCGCTGCCCGAAGGGCCCCGTCAGGCGGCCCAGACCCAGTTGGCGGAGGTGGCGCGTGCGAAGTCCGCAGCCGCTAAAAAAGCTGCGCTGGCGGGGCAGGGAGATCTGTTCGCCCCCGCAGCCGATTCTGGGGAATCCCCGGCATCCGACCGGGGATCGGCGCCGTCCGATGAACAGACGGCGGAAAGCGAGGAGTTCGCCACGGCGCAAACCACACCCCACGCCTATACGATCGTGCGCAATGCGCAGGAGCTGGAGGCTGTTCTGCGCGAAGTGGCGGCCTGTCCGGAGTTTTGTTTCGATACCGAAACGACGGGATTCGACATTTTCAACGACCGGATCGTGGGGCTTTCGCTCGCGGTACGTCCTTACGAGGCGTGGTATATTCCGTTCAATGAATCCAATACGGCCGAATATGCGGCCCTTATCCGGCCGCTGTTCGCCGACGAAAAGATCGCCAAGATCGGGCAGAACATCAAGTTCGACCTGATGGTGCTCGCTCGCCTGGGGGTCGAGATTCGCGGCCGGCTTTACGATACGATGATCCTCCATTACCTGCTCGATCCCGAGTCGCGTCACAACATGGATGCGCTGGCGATGCGCTACCTCAATTACCGGCCGATTTCGATCACTTCGCTCATCGGCAAGGGAGCCCGGCAGCTGACTATGGACATGATTTCGCTGGAGCGGGTGGCCGAATACGCCGCCGAGGATGCCGACGTGACGCTGCGTTTGAAACAGGTGCTGTGGCCGCAGGTCGAACAACTCGGACTCGGAGGGCTTTACCTCGAGGTCGAGGAGCCGATGATCGCTGTGCTGGCCGAGATCGAGACGGCCGGGGTGCGGATCGATTCGGAGGCGCTGGCCGAGTATGCCGTCGAACTCAATAAAACCCTCAACGATCTGGAGAGTGAGATCCGCCGTTTGGCGGACGAGCCGTCGCTCAACGTCAATTCGGCGCGGCAGTTGGGCGAGGTGCTCTTCGGGAAGCTCCGCATCGCGGAGAAGCCCAAGATGACTCGGACCAAACAGTTTTCGACCGAGGAGGAGTACTTGCAGACCTTCGCCCACAAATACGAGATCGTCGATAAAATTCTCGAATACCGGGGCGTGAAGAAGCTGCTTTCGACCTATGTGGAGGCGTTGCCTCTACTGGTCAATCCGGCGACGGGCAAGATCCATACTTCCTTCAACCAGGCCGTGACAGCTACCGGACGGCTCTCCTCGACCAATCCCAACCTGCAAAATATTCCCGTGCGGGACGAGTTGGGACGCCGGATCCGGAAGGCGTTCATCCCTTCGGACGACGAGCACCTGCTGCTTTCGGCCGATTACAGTCAGGTGGAACTGCGCCTGATGGCCCACTTGAGCGGTGACGAGTCGCTGATCGCGGCTTTCGAACACGGCGAGGACGTACATGCGGCCACCGCCGCACGGCTTTTCGGCAAAGAGGTGGCCGAGGTGGACAGCGACGAACGCCGCAAGGCCAAGACCGCCAATTTCGGTATTATTTACGGAATTTCGGCTTTCGGCCTGAGCCAGCGGCTTGACATTCCCCGCAAGGAGGCCAAGGAGATCATCGAAGGTTATTTCGCCTCCTATCCCAAGGTCAAGGAGTACATGGACCGGGTGGTGGAAGAGGCCAAGCGCGACGGCTATGTTTCGACGATCTTCGGCCGCCGCCGCTACCTGAACGACATCGCTTCGCGCAACGCCGTGGCCCGCGGCCTGGCCGAGCGCAACGCCGTGAACGCCCCGATTCAGGGAAGCGCCGCCGACATCATGAAGATCGCCATGATCCGCGTGAGCCGCCGTTTCCGCGAGGAGGGTATCCGCTCGAAGGTGATCCTGCAGGTGCACGACGAGTTGGTGGTCGATATGCTTCGTTCGGAGCAGGAGCGCGTCATCGCCATCGTTACCGAGGCCATGGAGTCCGCCGCTGCGCTGCGCGTGCGGCTGGTGGTGGACTGCGGCGTGGGCGACAATTGGCTCGAAGCGCACTGATGCCCCGTTTCGACAGAATAGAATCCCCTGCCGCCCGATCGGGCGGCAGGGGATTCTATCTGGAAAGTGCATGCGGCAGGGTGCTTCGGACTGTTGTCTTCGGCGATATGTCCTTTGTGTGATTTCGACTTACGCTATGCCGTTTTCTCCGGAGGGGCTTTCGGAAGTTCTGCGCGGCACAGTTTCAGGGCTTGAATCCGTGCGGGAACCGGGCCTTTGTGGGTTGAAACTGCCTGCAAGGGATTTCGAAGGGGAACGGCTATCTCTTCGCCTCCCCCTTCTTGGCGATCGAGAACCGGAACACGAGTCCCCCTTCCGGGCGGTTCGCCACTTCGATTCGGCCGCCGTGGAAAAGTATGGCGTTGCGTACGATCGCCAGGCCGAGTCCGGTGCCTCCCGCCCGGCGCGAACGCCCCTTGTCGATCCGGTAGAAACGTTCGAAGAGGTAGGGCAGGTGTTCGGGATTGACGCCCGTGCCGTTGTCCGAGAATGAAAATTCGTAGCGGTCGTCCGTTTCGTCCGTCAGGGCGATGTCGATCCGGTTGCCGCCCGAGTAGTTGAGGGCGTTGTCCGTCAGGTTGCGGAAAACGGAGTAGAGCAATCCTTCGTTGCCCTCGACCGTCAGGGGACGGTCGCATGTCCAGTGTACCGTAAATCCGCGTCGGGCGCTTTCCGGGGCCGTGTCGGTTATCACTTCGCCGATCAGGGCGCGGAGGTCCACTTCGGTACGGTCGATCATCTGTCCTCCTTCGTCCAGCCGGGTGATCGACGATACGTCCTGCAACAGTTGCCGGAGCCGTTCGGACTGGGTGAAACACTTTTCGAGGAAGGCCCGCTGCGTCGCTGCGTCGATATGCGGATTGGCGATGAGGGTTTCGAGGTAGCCGTGGATGGAACTTACGGGGGTTTTCAACTCATGGTTGATATTGTTGGTCAATTGCCGCTTGATGCGGATTTTTTCCTGCTCCTCGTGCAGTGCGGCGGCATGTTCGCGGTCGCGCTCTGCGAGGGTCGCCTCCATTTGAACCATGTTTTTCGTGAACTGGCGGACCACGTAGTAGCCGACCAGACACAGCAGCAGGGTGACTGAACCCATGAACCACAGAAAGTTGCGGTCGGCGTTCAGCACCTGCGACAACGACACGGTGTAGGGCAGCGACGAGCGGACGATCCGGTCGCCGATGCGGGAGGCGGAGTAGAAGTAGGTGCGCCCGTTGTTCTCCGACTGGCGGCGGATCGTATAGCCGTGACCGTCGGTGAGGGCGGCCGCCACTTCCGGCCGGTCGAGGTGGTTCGACATCTCGGCCGGGGGTTCTTCGGAGTCATAGACGACCGTACCGTCCAGGTCGATCAGGGTGATGCGCAGCCCCTCGAAGAAGTCGGAGTGCGCATCGAAAAAGTCGTGGGGAGTGCGTGCATTGCTCAAAGCCTCTTCCAGTTGGGCGTTGATGATCTGCAACTGCGAATCGAGCAGCTCCGTGCGCAGCTCCTTCTCCCGGTGGTATTGGAAGCCGACGAAGCAGACGATGAGCAGCCACGAGAAGCCCAGCAGCCAGAGGAACGATTGCGTCTGATAGGAGTGTTTACTTTTCAAATCCATAGCCGTAGCCCAGGCGGGTCACCAGATGCGAGCCGTAGGGCCCGATTTTCTTGCGCAGGCGCGTGATGTTTACGTCGATCGTGCGGTCCAGGACGATCACTTCGTTGTTCCAGACCCGGGCGAGGATCTGTTCGCGCGAGAAGATCACCCTAGGGTGGGAAAGGAGCAGGGTGAGGATTTCGAACTCCTTTTTGGTCAGGGGAACCTCCTGTCCGTTCACCCGGCAGACCTTGCTCTGCAGGTCGAGGCAGAGCCCTTCGAAACAGATGGCTTCCTCCTCCTGCCGGGCTTGCGAGCGGCGCAGCACGCTCCGTACCCGGGCCGTCACTTCGCGCATCGAGAAGGGTTTGGAGATATAGTCGTCGGCACCCAGGTTCAAGCCAGCAACGGTGTCGTCTTCGGTGTCTTTGGCCGTGCAGAAGATGATCGGCACGGCAGCCGTTTCGGGCGAGGACTTGAGCATACGGGCCATTTTGAAGCCGCTGATCTCTCCCATCATTACGTCGAGCAGCAGCAGCGAATAACGTTCGGGATGCATCGCCAGCGCTTGTTCGGCGCTGTAAGCCACATCCACTTCGTATCCTTCGAGTTCGAGGTTGAATTTCAGGATTTCACACAGCGACTCTTCGTCGTCCACCACCAGAATTTTGTATTTCCCCATGACCTTCGTATTGATTCGACGCGTCAAAATTAGGGAATAAAACGGTTTCGCAAATCCGGAAGGATCGAAATTTCACGGAATTGTAACAGACGGTTCATAAAAACGAGGCATTTCCCGGATTTTGTAACGGGTTTGTAACAGGTTTGAAACGTCGTTATCATTTCCGCCCGGTACTTTTGTCACCGAATGATAACTTTAGGCGTAAAACCAATTAAAAAAGTATGGAATCAATCTATTTAGGCATTGTCCTCTTCCTCTTTCTGCTGGCGATTTTCGATCTGGTGGTGGGTGTCAGCAACGATGCCGTGAATTTCCTGGGGTCGGCCGTCGGCGCCCGGGCCGCTTCGTTCAAGTGGATCATGGGTGTAGCTGCGGTGGGTATCCTGTGCGGCGCCGTCATGAGCAACGGTATGATGGATGTCGCCCGGCACGGGATTTTCAGGCCCGAACAGTTCTATTTCCAGGATATCATGTGTATCTGCCTGGCGGTCATGGCAATCGACGTGATTCTTCTGGACACCTTCAATACCCTGGGGCTGCCGACTTCGACTACCGTGTCGATCGTTTTCGAGTTGCTGGGAGGTGCGTTCGCTCTGGCGATGGTCAAGCTGGCCGCAGACGATACGGGGCTTACCTTTGCCGATATGCTGAATTCGGAAAAGGCTTTGTCGGTCATCATGGCCATCTTCCTTTCGGTGGCGATCGCATTCGTATTCGGCGCAGTGGTGCAATATATCGCCCGATTGATCTTTACTTTCAATTATAAGTCGCACATGAAGTGGTCCGCCGCGCTGTTCGGCGGTGTGGCGATGACGGCGATCATCTATTTCATTCTGATCAAGGGTATGAAGGATTCGTCGTTCATGACACCCGAACTGTCGGAGTGGATTTCTACCTATACCCGTCACCTGGTGGCCGGCTGCTTCATCTTCTTCTGCCTTCTCTCGCAGGTGCTCCACTGGTGTCGGATCAATATTTTCAAGGTAGTCACGCTGCTGGGAACTTTCGCCCTGGCACTGGCCTTCGCCGGAAACGACCTGGTGAATTTCGTGGGCGTACCTCTGACGGGCTACTCTTCCTATATGGATTACGTCGCCAATGGCAACGGGTCCGAAACCTTCCTGATGGATTCGCTGAACGCGCCTGCCCGGACGCCCTTCATTTTCCTGGCTCTTTCGGGCGTGGTGATGATCGTCGCCCTGACCACTTCGCGGAAGGCCCGGGGCGTTATCAAGACCTCGGTGGATCTGGCCCGTCAGGATGCCGGCGACGAGATGTTCGGTTCGTCGGGGCTGGCCCGGAGTATCGTGCGTGCTTCGTCGTCCCTCGCTACCGGAATCGACAATGCGATGCCGCAGGGACTGAAGCGCTGGCTCGGGAAACGCTTCGATAAGGACGAGGCGATTCTGGAGAACGGTGCCGCTTTCGATATGGTACGTGCGGCGGTCAATCTGCTGCTGGCCAGCTTGCTGATCGCATTGGGCACCTCGCTCAAGTTGCCTCTTTCGACTACTTACGTGGCCTTTATGGTGGCGATGGGTTCTTCGCTGGCTGACCGGGCCTGGGGCCGCGAGAGCGCCGTATTCCGCATTACGGGTGTGATTTCCGTGATCGGCGGCTGGTTCATTACGGCCGGTGCGGCTTTCGTGGCGACGTTCCTGCTCGCGCTGGCCATCTACTACGGCGGTGTGATTGCGATGATCGTTGTCGTGGCGCTGACGATTCTTTTCCTGATTCGCAGCAATGTCCGCTACCGCCGGAAGATGAAGGCCGAGCACGATGATGTTTTCAAGGGTATGATGACTTCGCGCGACAAGGCCGAGGTGTGGACGCTGTTGCGCCGGCATATGACCGAGTCGCTCATGGCATCGGTGACGTTCGCCGAATCGACGTTCCGTCAGATTACCGACGGTCTGCTGAAAGAGGATATCAAGAGTTTGCGCAAGGCTGAAAAAGCCCTCGGGGGCGAAAAGGACCTGCTCAAGCGGGTACGCCGTCGGCAGATGCTCGCCATGCGCCGCATCGATCGTAACCTGGCGCTCGAAAAGAATACCTGGTTCCACACGGCGAGCAACGCCTCCGAGCAGCTTTATTACTGCCTCAAACGTCTTTGCGAACCGTGCAGGGAGCATGTCGGCAATAATTTCAACCCGATGCCCAAAGTTTATCTGCGGGAGTTCCTGCCCATTCGGACCCGGATTTTCAACCTGATGGTCGAGATTCGCCGCATGATGGAGCAGAACGACTATTCGGATATCGAAAACGTGCTGATCGAAGCCGAAGGGTTGCGCGAATCCATCTCGACCGAGCGCAAGACCCAGATGTACCGGGTGCAGGAGGAGGGCAACAGCCTGCATGTTTCGCTCGTCTATCTGATTACGCTGCAGGAGTCCCAGGAATTGGTCGATACGTTGCGTCAGTTGCTGAAGGCTTGTAATAAGTTTACCAAATAAGTAATAAGTCGTATTTTGAACCTGCGATAGACAAAAACAGTGTCATTTGCACTGTTTTTGTCTATATTTGCGGAACACGAGATATTTTGAAAGGGTTAAATAGGTTTCAATCAATGTATTATGCCTGTGGCCCGTATCTGACGACAAGATAAAAGAGAATAGAGTTGCCTATGGAGAATTTTACCCGCAGAGTGGCCGGATGGTTTTTATTATGCCTTGCGATGAGTATGTCGTTGTCCGCAGCGGCCCAGCAACCTCCGGTGGAGAGGGTGGATGTGGAAACGATACCCGTGCAGGACGATCTGGAAGAGATGGTCATCGAGTCGCAGCCGGAGAGTACGAATCACCCGAAACAGGAAAAAGATGTCGATACGGATGACGACGATCGTGCCGCTGCGGTGCGGACGGATGCCGGGCAGGACGAGAACGTCGGGCAGGGCGAGCTTTCGCAGAAGGACAGGAGGCGTGACAAGGGCGACGGTCGTGAGAACGACGATGAGGATGATGACGAGGACGAAGGAGTCCGAGTTCAGACTCATTTCGAAATTTCGGCAGCTTCGGGTGCACAAAAGGAGGAGAAAAAGGCTCCACCCGTGACGATCGACCTGCTGGGAACGCTCCGGGCCAAATTCGAGTACCAGCCCGGTGAGGGCGATGCCCGCTTCCAGGTTCGCAACGCCCGCTTCGGCGTGGCCGGCGAGATCTATTCGAAACTGGCTTACTGTATGGAGATCGACCTCTCGGACGAGGGAAAGATCAAGATGGTCAATGCGTATCTGGGAACCAAACTTTATAAGGGCCTCGGTTTCACGATCGGATACATGCGTGTGCCGTTTACCATCGATGCCCACCGTTCGCCCCATACGCAGTATTTTGCGAACCGTTCGTTCATCGCCAAGCAGGTGGGCAGCGTCCGCGATGTCGGAGCCACTCTGGGCTGGAAATTCGGCGAAAAGGTTCCGATCAACCTGCAAGTCGGCATGTTCAACGGGTCGGGTATCGACGACCAGAAGGATTTTTGGACCGACAAATTCAACTATGCGGCAAAGGCGCAGTTCGGTTTTGCCGAGGGAATGAATTTCGTGGTGAGCTACCAGACGACCCGTCCGGCCGATACGCGGATTCACCTCTACGACGTGGGGTGCTCCTACCGTCTGGGCGGTTGGTTCTTCGAGGCCGAGTATCTGCGTAAGGAGTATGCCCGCAATTCGTTCGCGGGCGTGAATGCTTTCGACGGATTTTTCTGTTATGACCTGCCCTTGCGCCGTGTCTTCAAAAAGATGTCGTTCGCAGGCCGTTACGACTATATGTCCGATCACAGCAACGGCATTCCCGACGACAACGGTTTGCTGTTCGTCAATGATCTGGAGCGTCATCGCGTCACGGCAGGCATTACGTTTAGCTTCGGATTGCCTTTTATGGCCGATATCCGGCTCAACTATGAGATGTATTTTTACGACAAGGGTGTCGTCCCCAAAGTTTCCGAACACGACAAGATCGTCCTGGAATTTATGGCTCATTTTTAGCCGTTTTAAGGATTTGAGAAAAGAAAACCCCGCATTCTATATGTTGCGGGGTTTTCTTTTGCCGGTTCGGAAACATTTCGTAGCTCGTGTCGGAGAAGTCCGGAAGGGAGGGTAGAGGAGTAGGAGTAGGAGTAGGAGTAGGAGTAGGAGTAGGAGTAGGAGTAGGAGTAGGAGTAGGAGT
>OIQM01000344.1_pt1 | contig 14610 bp, 16 predicted proteins | sample 1586021 | NCBI WGS metagenome assembly OIQM01 (sample SAMN02675049, study PRJEB24791) | human gut metagenome, SKBSTL061 | isolation source: stool | host: Homo sapiens | place: USA
GCAGGTGATCGGCTGCTCGCCCTTCAGGATGAAGTCGCTGAACTCCTTCTTAATGGGCGCTGGGGTCTTGCCGTAATCGCCGTGAACCAGGCCCTTGAACTCCTTGGTGACCATCTTGTAGCGCTCACCCATGATGACGTTAAAGACGGCCTGGGTACCAACGATCTGGCTGGTCGGGGTGACCAGCGGCGGATAACCGGCATCCTCACGGACGCGGGGAATCTCCTCCAGAACGTCCTGGAGCTTGTCCTCCTTACCGGCGTCCTTCAACTGCTTGAGCATGTTGGAGAACATGCCACCCGGAACCTGATACAGCAGGGTGTTGGCATCAACGCCCAAAGACTTTTGGTTGATCTGGCCGTTGGCGATGTACTTCTCGCGCAGCTTGTTGAAGTAAGCGCGGACGACATTCAGCTGGTTCAGATCCAGACCGGTGTCGTAGTCGGTGCCCTGCAGAGCGGCGACCAGGCTTTCGGTGGGCATGTGAGAAGTGCCCAGAGCCAGAGGGCTCATAGCGGTATCGACGATGTCGGCACCAGCCTCGATGCCCTTCAGGATGGACATGGAAGCCAAACCTGCGGTGTAGTGGCTGTGAATGTCCACGGGGATCTTGACGGTTTTTTTCAGCTCGGAGACCAGCTCATAGCAGGTGTAGGGCTTGAGCAGGCCGGCCATATCCTTGATGCAGATGGAGTCAGCGCCCATCTGCTCGAGAGTCTTGGCGTAGTTGGCGAAGTACTCGTTGTTATGTACCGGGCTCAGGGTGTAGCTGATGCAGGCCTGAACATGGGCACCCTCCTTGTTGGCTGCCTTGATGGCAGTCTGCAGGTTGCGGGGGTCGTTCAGCGCGTCAAAGATACGGATGACGTCAATACCGTTGGCAACGGACTTCTGGACGAAGTACTCGACGGCGTCATCAGCGTAGGGACGGTAGCCCAGCATGTTCTGGCCGCGGAACAGCATCTGCAGCTTCTGATGGGGCAGCTCCTTGCGCAGGATGCGCAGACGCTCCCAGGGATCCTCGTCCAGGAAGCGGATGCAGGAGTCGAACGTAGCGCCGCCCCAGCACTCAACGGAGAAATACGGGATCTTGTCCATTTCGGGCAGGATGGGGCGCATCTCGTCCATGGTCATACGGGTGGCCAGCAGAGACTGATGGGCGTCACGCAGGACGACCTCAGTAATCTTAATGGGTTTCTTAGCCAATGTGATTCACCCGGCCTTTCTATTAGTTCATGGTGATGAGCAGGTCGCCGGAGTTGACAACGTCGCCCTTGCGCACATTGACGCTGGCAATGGTGCCGTCCTGCGGAGCGCTGATCTCGTTCTCCATCTTCATGGCCTCGAGGATCAGCAGGGTGTCGCCAGCCTTGACGGAGTCACCGGCCTTGACCTTGACATCCAGGATATTGCCGGGCATGGGAGCGGTGACGGAGACGGCACCGGCGGCACCGGCAGGAGCGGCAGCAGGTGCAGGAGCAGCGGCGGGAGCCGGAGCGGCTGCGGGGGCAGCAACAGGAGCAGCAGCGGCAGCGGGAGCGCCGGTGCCTTCCTCAACGGTGACATTATAAGCAACGCCGTTAACGGTAACGATCAGGTTTTTCATGGAAAAGTCCTCCCTATTTCAAGGTTGATGATTACAGCGTGATATTGCCGTGCTTCTTAGCCAGGCGCACAGTGCGCTTGCTGGCCAGCATATCCAGAGCCTGAGCGACAGCGCCGCGGGCGGTGGCAGCATCGGCAATGGCGTCAGCAGCACCGTTGGCCACAGCGGCATTGGCGCTGCAGACCTCCTTGGCGTAGGCGGCAGCCTTGGCCTTGGTGGCGTTGACGATGTTATCGGAAGCAAAGATCTCGTCCTTGTACAGAACGGTGACAGCGGCCTCGGGAGCCAGCGGGGCTACGGTGCAGCCCTGCACGGCAACACGCCAGTCAGCGCAGGCGGCAAAGACCGTGTAGGCAGGGCCGACGGCCTCACCGGCCAGTACGGCGACCTTGACGGTGGTAGCCTCGGCGTAGACACCGGCCATACGGGCAGCCTGACGGATGCCGCCAGCCTGATCGTCGCCCTCGCTCTTGCCGAAGCCCTCGGTGTTGACGACGGTCACAACGGGGATGCTGTAGGCATCGCACAGACGAACGAAACGGGCGGCCTTGGCGGTGCACTTGTGGCACAGAGCGGCCTTCTCGGTGGCCAGGATACCAACGGCGCTGCCGTTGATGGTAGCCAGCGCGGTGACGATGTTCTTGCCGTAGCCTGCGTACAGCTCCACAGCGCTGCCCTCATCGGCCAGAGCGGCGATGGCGTCAGCCGCGGAGCACTTGACGAGGTCAAGAGCCTTGGAGGGAGCGGCAAAGTCGAACAGCGCAGGGCCGGCCAGATTGTTGGCGGGCAGCAGGGCGACGATGGAGGCAGCCTGCTTGGCGGCGGCAACGGCGTCCGCAGCGGTAACGGCGGCGACACCGGCCTTGGCGGCAAACGCGGCAGAGCCGGCGTTTGCAACCTTGTCCTCAGCGTTGAACGGAGCGTTCAGGAACAGCTCGGCATCCTCTGCCATGACACAGACGTCCGCGGCGGCGGCGTTGATGGCGTTGGTACCGGCGCAGGTACCGGTGACAACGGCGACCTGAGGCACAACGCCGGAAACGCGCGCGATCTCTGCGGTCAGGCGGGCGTTGGCGTTGAGCAGATCAAGACCGCCCTCAAGTTTGGCACCCGTGGAATCATAGAACGTAACAACCGGTGCGCCGGTCTCGGCGGCCATCTCCAGCACGCGGATATTCTTTTCAATATCCTGCACGCCGACGGGAGAACCGTCCTCAAACACGACGTAGGCGTTCTGGCCGTTTGCACAGCCGTAAGCAGCACTCACTGCGCCGTCGGTAAACAGCGGCGAGTAGGTGCCGTCATCAAAAAATGCTGCAAGGATCTCTGCCTTGCCGGGCTTATTTACTGCCATACAGTTTCCTCCTATGGTAAAGCTGACTGTTTTTTATAAAAATACTTTACAAAAAATCCGCCATTTAATTGAATTATACTACGTTCGCGACGTTTCCACAAGTGGAATTTTGCACATTTTTCAGAATTTCCTGCAATTTTAGTCAGAATTTGTGCGTTTTTTAAGGGGGCCGGGACGGCGGGCCGGGCTGGCAGCACGGCTCTCCTCTTTGCCGGCAGATTTCATGGCTGCGTTGCGCAGGGCATTGATCTCGCTCTTTTTCAGCTCACGGTACTCGCCGGGCTGCAGCATACCGAGCTTGACGGGACCCTCGGCGCTGCGGCGCAGGCGCACGACCTGCAGGCCGACAGCGGAGCACATGCGGCGAATCTGGCGGTTGCGGCCCTCGTGCAGGGTAATCTCCAGCACACTGCGGCCCGGCTCATCGACCACGACGTGGATGACGCAGGGCCTGGTCTTGACGCCGTCATCCAGCACAACGCCGGACGACATCTCGATGATCTGCCGCTCAGTGGCGCGGGGATTGACCGTGACGCGGTACAGCTTGCCGACACCGCCGGACGGGTGGGTCAGCATATTGATGAACGCGCCGTCATCGGTCATGAGCAGCAGCCCCTCGCTGTCCTTGTCTAGGCGGCCCACCGGGCGCAGCATGGCGGGCACATCGGAAACAAGATCCATGACGGTCTTGCGGCCACGGTCGTCAGAGCGGGTCGTCAGATAGCCGCGTGGCTTGTACAGCATGATATAGGTGTACTGGCGCTTGCGCACGATGCGCTGTGTCTGCCCGTCGATCATGACCTTGTCATAGTCGGGGTCCATCTTGTCGCCCAGGGTGACCGGGTGGCCGTTGATCTTGACCTTGCCCGCAGCGATCAGGCGCTCGGCCTCGCGGCGGGAGCAGATGCCCTGGTCGGCCAGTACCTTTTGAATACGTTGTTCTGCCATTAAAATTTATACTCCTTATTCGGCGGGTGCGTCAGCAACCGGCTTTTCTTTCTTGATGAGCGCAACGACCTTGTCCACCAGCTCCGGCAGCGAGGCTATAACGTTGTCAACGGCGGAGACCTTCTCCACCAGCTGGACGGTGCGCACATTGCCGTTGGAAACGACGAGGAATGCCACCGGCGTGACCGAGACGCCTGCGCCGCTGCCGCCGCCGAACATCTGCTTGTTGGAGCTGGGGGCGACGTCGGAGCCGCCGGACGCAAACCCGAAGGTGACGCGGGAGACCGGGATGATGGTGGTGTCATCCACATGGATCGGGTCGCCGATGATGGTCTCGGCGTTGACCATGTCGCGGATTTTCTCGATGGTGACGCCCATCAGACCTTGAATAGGATGTTCAGCCATTGTAAGTTCCTCCTTTTATCGAAAAAAAGAAATCGTTTATGCCTTTGCGGCGGGCTGCAGCTGCGGGTCCTTCCACAGGCGGTGCAGCAGCCGGATGACGAGCCAGAGCAGCACGGCGGCGCAGGACGTCAGACGGAACGAGACGATACGCTCCCCTGCGCGCTCACCGGTGAAATCCGGCTCGAGCCAGAGGCGGTCACTCTGTACGCGGATGTACTGCTGGACCAGAGCCAGCAGATTGTTGGCAAGCGCCATTTCGGCGCCGAACAGCTCGGCGGTGGCGCTGGCCTCGTCGGCGGTCACGGTCCAGAAGATGTCCAGCCCGGACACCCGCACCGAACGCAGCAGGTGGCGCCCCAGCCAGTCTGTGTGGCCCAGCATGCACCGGGCAAATGCCATCGGGTCATTGGACAGCAGCTGCATAGCGGCGTCGATGCGCGCCGAGATGCCGAACGGCAGACCGCTTTTTTTCGCGCTGCCCTCAGTATCGGCGCTTTCAGTGGGGACACTGTCAGCAGGCTTCGGCGCTTCTGGCTTCCCCTGAGCCGCGGGCTGCCGGGCGACGGTCTGTGCGGGCTTTGCGGCGGGCTTGTCCGGCTTGACCTCCACGGTGACGGATGCCTGTTCGCCGTCCGCCGTCTTGCGCACGGTCTGCCCGGGCGGTGCGGCGGAGGCGGGCTTTTTCAGTGCTTCCGGCTGGCCCTTGCGCGGCCAGAGCGTGAAGTGCAGCATTCCGTAGCAGGCCGTGGCCCGCACGCTGCCCGGGCGGTACGCAAACCGAACGCCCAGCGGTATCAGCAGGGCGACGAGCAGCAGCAAGAGCGCCGCCAGCAGCACCCAGCCGATCAGTCGGAGAAGGAACAACAGAATGGCCATAAGCAATCACTTCCATTCCAGCTGACCGTCGTCGCCTTCCGTCTCCTCCGGCTCGGCGCTCTCGGCAGCCTCGCCGTGAAGCGGCGGCAGGTCGGCCAGACTGCCGAGGCCAAAGACGCGCAGAAATGTGTCCGTGACCTGGAAAGCTACCGGCTTGCCGGGCAGGTCCAGGCGGCCCGCCTCCTCGATCAGTCCCTTGTCCAACAGCTTGGTGACGGTGGACGACGAGTCAACACCGCGGACCTGCTCGATAAAGCTGCGGGAGACGGGCTGATTGTAGGCGATGACGGCCAGTACCTCCAGTGCGGCGGGCGAAAGCGGCGCGTTGCGGCGGGTGTCCAGAATGCGCTTGACCATCTCACCGTAGTACGGGCGGGTCGTCATCTGCCAGCGGTCAGGCTCGAAGTACAGGATGACCATGCCGCTCTCCTGCTCATCGTAGCGCTTTTGCAGCTTTTGCAAAAGCGTGGTGACCTCGTCGGCGTCCAGCCGCAGGGCGTCGGCCAGGCGGGCGGTCTCCACAGGCTCGGCGTGGGCAAACAGCATGGCTTCAAGAGAGCCGAGCTCCTGTCGTTCTGTCATGGCGTTTTGTCCTTTCTTCTGTGGTGTGTGCGGTCCAGCTGCAAGGTGCCGCTGTCGTCGACCTTGACGCGTCCTGCGCGGATGAGCTCGAGCAGCGCCAGGAAGGTCGCTACGTTTGTGCTGCGGCTTTCCTCGTGGCTGAACAGCTGGCCCATTTTTTGCAGGCTGCCCTTGAGCAAGCCGCGCAGCATGTGGGAGACGCGGCTGGCGACGGAGACAAACGGCGCGGTGACGAGCGGCTCAAATTTTTCCTGCGTGGGCTTTTTCTTGCGGGTGCTGCGGCCCATCAGATTGAACCACGCCTGCACGAGCCAGTTCGGGTCATGGCGGCGGGTGTATTCGGCAGCGCCGACCAGCGGCATCGGCTCACGGGCCACGGTGTACAGGTCACGGGCACGGCTGCCCAGCTGGGCGGCCACCTCCTTGCAGGCGCTGTACTCGATCAAACGCCCGGTCAGCTCGGCCTTCATGCGCTCGGCCTCGGGGCTGCGCGGCAGCAGCAGGGCGCTTTTCATCTGCACCAGATGCGCCGCCATGTCGATGAACTCGCTGGAAATCTCCATCCGGTCCTGCTGCATCTCCCGGATGGCAGCGGTGTACTGCTCGATCAGCTCCATGATGTTGACATCATAGAGGTTCATTTTATTTTTGCCAACCAGGTACAGCAGCAAATCCAGCGGGCCCTCAAAATCTTCTATTTTAAATGTCAGAACTTCCGGCAAAAACTCAATACCCCCAAAGCAGCTCCACAAAGCCTGTCAGGTGCAACATCAGCCGCCACATACCGTTGACAAGCCAAGACAGCGGCGCGTCCAGCAGACCCAAAAACACCAGTGCCAGCACGGCCAGCATAATATATCGCTCATATTTCATCGCCCTGAAATAGAGCCGCTGCGGCAAAAACAAGAGCGCAATGCGGCTGCCGTCAAACGGCGGCACCGGCAGCAGATTGAAAACCGCCAGGCTCAGATTCATGGCTACCATATAATATAGGAACATCGTCAGCACGGGCACGGCGTCCCCCAGTCCGCTGTACCAGCACAGCTTGTACAGGATCATCGACACCCACGCCAGCAGCAGATTGCTGGCAGGCCCCGCGGCGGCGGACAGCGCCATGCCGACCTTGGGGTTCTTATAGTTGTACGGGTTGATCGAGACGGGCTTGGCCCAGCCGACGCCTCCCACCAGCATGCACAGGGCACCCAGCGGGTCGAAGTGGCGCAGCGGATTCATCGAGAGACGCCCGGCGCGCACGGCAGTGTCATCACCCAGCAGGTGGCTGGCCAGCGCGTGGGCCGACTCATGAAACGGGATGGTGATGAGCACGACAACAGCGCGCAGCAGATACTGCACGATCACCGTGGGAGACAACAATCCGTTCAAAAGGTAACACCACCCCATTAAAAGCTTAGTCTATTATATCGTAGAAATGGCGGCAAGACAAGCCCTGTAGGCACCGAAAACACAATATTTAGCGCCTGAATCAAACAAAAACGCAAAATTATGAAAAAAATCAAAATTTTTTCTGTCAAAACACTTGCATTTTCGCGCAGTATACGCTATACTATTAAAGCTATTGAAAAGGAGGTGCAAGCAATTATGGCCAAATGTTCTTGCTGTGGCAAGGGTGTCACGTTCGGTATCAAGGTTTCTCACTCTCATCGTCGGAGCAACCGTACCTGGAACCCCAATGTCAAGCGCGTGAAGGCGATCGTGGACGGTTCCCCGAAGTATATCTACGCCTGCACCCGCTGCCTGCGCTCTGGTAAAGTTACCCGCGCGGTCTGATTGGAAGGAAAAAATGCCGGTCACATCGTGTGACCGGCTTTTTCTCTTTTACGCTTGTTTTTTAGGAGGTGGGTCTATGCTCCCCCGTGACCCTGTAATGCTGTTGAGCTATGTAAACACTCAACTGCGGGACCGCGACGCCAGTTTGGACGCGCTGTGTGACCGTGAGGAGACTGACCGTGACGCGCTGTGTGCGGCCCTGCGCGAGATCGGCTATGAGTATGACGCTGCACAGAATCGCTTTGTGTGACGCCGGTTTGTGTGAAGTTTGAGAGAGGAAGTTGAAGTACCCGATGAATTTTATCTTTGTCAGCCCGCATTTTCCCAAGACCTACTGGAATTTCTGTGACCGTCTGCACCGCAACGGCGTCAATGTGCTGGGCATCGGTGATGCTCCGTTTGACGAGATCCCCTGGGAATTGAAGCAGTGCCTGACTGAGTATTACCGCGTGAATGATCTTGGCAATTACGACGAGATGCTCCGCGCTGTCGCGTACTTTACCTTCCACTATGGCAAGATCGACTGGATCGAGTCCAACAACGAGTATTGGCTGGAGATGGACGCCCAGCTGCGCACGGATTTCAACATCAATACCGGTGCAAAGAATGACTTCATCGAGCGCATCAAGTACAAGAGCAAAATGAAGGAAAGCTACATCGCTGCGGGTGTACCGGTGGCGCGCTACCATATTGTCAGCACACTGGCCGAGGCCCGCGCCTTTATCAAGGAGGTCGGCTATCCGGTCATCGTCAAGCCGGACAACGGCTGTGGTGCCGAGGCAACCTACAAGCTGCGCAATTTCACCGAGCTGAAAGAATTCTACGACGAGCCGCATAACGTCCGGTACATTATGGAGGAGTACATCAACGGCACCATCGTCAGCTTTGACGGTGTGGCCGACAGCCATTGCGTGCCGCTGTTCTACACCTCCAACGTGTTCCCCACCCCGATGCTGGACATCGTCAGTCAGAAAGGCGACCTCTCCTACTGGACGCAGAAATCCGTGCCCGCTGCGCTGAAGGATGTAGGCTTCCGCACCATCAAGGCGTTCGGCGCAAAGAGCCGCTTCTTCCACTGCGAGTTCTTCCGGTTGAATGAAGACAAGCCGAGTCTTGGCAAAAAGGGCGACTACGTTGCGCTGGAGGTCAACATGCGCCCCGCAGGCGGCTACACGCCCGATATGATCAACTATGCGAACTCGGTGGACTGCTACCAGATCTGGGCGGACATGGTCTGCTACGACGAGGTACGCAACGCCGAGCTGGACGGCCCGAAGTATTTCTGCGTCTACGCAGGCCGCCGTGACTGCCATGAGTACAAGCACACCCATGCGCAGATCATGGCCAAGTACGGCTCCCGTATGCGGATGTGTGAGCGCATTCCCCAGGCGCTGCGCCTGGACATGGGCGACTGGATGTACACAGCCGTTGTGCGCTCCACCGCGGAGCGCGATGCGTTTATTCGGTACGTGCAGGAGCAGGCGTAACGAAAAGGCTTCCCCCTTGGGGGAAGCCTTTTACTTATATAAAACAGGAGCCTGACCGGCTGTGGTCAGGCTCTTGTTGGTTTATTTCAGCTTCACGCTCTTGTGGTATACGACCAGTGAAATGCCCGCCGTGATGACCTCGGTCACCCAGAAGGCGTTCCAGATGCCGTCGGCACCCAGCAGGCGGCAGAACAGCCAGGCCAGCGGCATGATGACGGCAATGTAACGGCACAGCGAGATGACCAGTGACTGCACGCCCATGCCGAGACCCTCCAGCGAGCCGGAGGCGACGACTGAAATCGTCGAGACGATGAAGCCGACGCAGATGATGCGCAGGGCCGACGTGCCGATGGCGATGGTCTCGGCGTTCGAGCTGAAAAGCCCGATCAGCTGGCCGGACAGCGCCAGACAGAGCACCGTGCCCGCGGCCATGATGGCGGCGCACATGCCCATGGACGTGCGGTAGAGCTTTTTGACGCGGTCATACTCCCCCGCGCCGTAGTTGTAGCCGATGATGGGGCGCAGACCCTGCACAATGCCGTTGGCGGGCAGGTACAGGAAGGTCTGTAGTTTATAGTAGATACCCAGCACGACGACATAGCTTTGAGAGTAGACGGCCAGCAGCGAGTTCAGGAAGGTGATGAGCACCGAGGGCAGCGCCAGATTCAGGATGGCCGGTACGCCGATGGAATAGAGCTGCAGGGCCATTTTGGCGTCCGGCTTCAGGCAGCCGGAGCGCAGCCTGACCGGGATAGGGCTGACGAAGTAGACAATCAGATAGAAGATGAGAGGAACCATCTGGCCGATGCCGGTAGCCAGCGCCGCACCGGCAATGCCCATTTTGGGGAACGGGCCGATGCCGAAAATCAACAGCGGGTCCAGAATGATGTTGCAGACCGAGCCGCCCATCAGGCCGATCATCGTAATGTTCATCCGGCCCACCGCCTGAAAGATCTTCTCAAACGCCATGGCGGCCATGATGACGACGGCGAACATAAAGGCAACGCGGGAGTAGGTCACGCCCATGGCAATGACGGTCTCGTCGCTGGTGAAGGAGCGCAGGAACCGCGGCATGATGGCTGTGCAGACGATGGAAATCACGACGCCGTGGATCAGCGAAAGCACCATGCCGTGGGTGGCGGCCATGTCAGCCTTTTCTTTGTTGCCTGCACCGAGATGCAGCGAGATCAGCGCGGCAATGCCGATGCTGAAGCCGATGGCAATCGCGTTGATGAGGTTCTGTACCGGGTAGACGAGAGACAGCGCAGTCATGGCTTCCTCACTGATGCGGGCGACAAAGAGGCTGTCCACGATGTTGTACAGTGCATTGACCAGCATCGAGACGACCATGGGCAGGGCCATTGAGGTCAGCAGCGGAAAAATCGCCTTTTCTTTCATGAAGGTATCGTTCATAGGCTTCTCCTTTTGACACAACAAAAACCACACAACGCTTTCCCGGAAAGAAAGCGTTGTGTGGCGAAAAGTAGTATCAGAACTGTAAAAATCCACACCTTGTTTTAGGTGTCTTTATTATACAAACCAGCGCGGAATTTGTCAAGCCGCTTGCAACAGCTGCGCAAAAACGGTACAATTAAGACAAAAATCGTATTGCGAGGGAAAAGACATGAAAAAGCTATTGGTCTCCGGTGAGGGCGGCTTTGTGGGGGCGCGCATCATGACCCAGCTGGCGGGGCGGTACGAGCTGTGCGCTTTCCCCAAAGGAATGCTGGCCGCCGCGGATGAGCAGACCGTGGCCGACTGGGTGCGGCGCGAGCAGCCGGACGTGATCGTACACACGGCGGCGCTCTCCGACACGGGCTACAGCGAAAAGCACCCGGACGAGTCCTACCGCGCCAATGTTCTGCTGCCGTGCTGGATGGCGGCTGCAGCGCAAAAAAGCGGCGCAAAGCTGGTTGCGTTCAGCTCTGATCAGGTCTACACGGGCCTTACTGAGCACGGGCCGTTTGACGAGGATACACCGCTCTCCCCCGCCAACGTCTATGGCCGCCACAAGCAGGAGATGGAGCAGCGCGTGCTGGATATTCTGCCCGATGCCGTGCTGCTGCGGGCGGCCTGGATGCACGACCTGCCCGGGTACGGCCTGCCGATCCGCGGTAACTTCCTGCTGAACCTGCTGACCGCTGCTATGCGGCAGGAGACGCTGCGGTTTTCGATGCGGGACTACCGCGGCATCACCTATGTGCGGGAGGCCGTGGAGCGGCTGACCCAGGCCATGGAACTGCCGGGCGGTGTGTACAACTTTGGCAGCGAGAACGACTGCGACATGGTCACGACGGCCCGGCGCGCCTGTGCGCTGCTGGACATCCACCCCGTCATAGAAGCGGCAGACTGGCCGCGCAGCCTGCTGATGGACGGCGCCAAGTTGCGTGCGGCAGCGGGTGTCGGCTTTGACGATACCCTGACGGGTGTACAGCGCTGTCTGCGGGATTACGGTCTGCTGAAATAAAGCTACAATAAAAAACCTGTACCGGAAAAAGCGGTACAGGAATTTTTTTACATCTCGCCGCGTCCGGCCATGGCACGGTACAGCGTTGTCTCATCGGCGTATTCCAGACTCGAGCCGACGGGCAGGCCATAGGCCAGGCGGGTCGTTTTGATGCCCAGAGGTTTGATGAGTTTGGCGATATACATCGCCGTGGCCTCGCCCTCCACCGTCGGGCTGGTGGCCATGATGACCTCCTTGACGGTGTCATTCAGACGGGCCAGCAACTCCTTGATGCAGAGCTGATCTGCACCGATGCCATCCATCGGCGAAATCAGGCCGTGCAGCACATGGTACAGGCCGTTGTACTCGTGGGTGCGCTCAATCGATTTGATGTCGCGCGGGCCCTCGACCACGCAGATGATGCTGCGGTCACGCTTCTGGGAGGCGCAGATTTTGCAGACATCGCCGGTGGTGTAGTCCTGGCAGATGCGGCAGCGGTGCAGGTCACTTTTGGCGTGCTCAATCGCCTTGGCCAGCTCCATGGCCTGCTTGGGCGGCATCGACATGACCTGATAGGCCATACGCACCGCACTTTTGCGGCCAATGCCGGGAAACTGGGCAAACTGGTCAATCAAATTTTCCAGCGGCTCAACATTGTTGTTGAACATAGGCAGCCTCTTAGCCCAGACCGGGGATGTTCAGACCGCCGGTCATCTTGGACATCTCCTCCTCGGAGTCCTTGTCAACGGCAGCAGCGGCGCTGTTGACGGCGGCGGCAATCAGATCCTCAAGCATTTCAATATCATCGGGGTCGACGGCCTCGGGCTTGATCTTGACGGCGGTGATCTCATGCTTGCCGTTCATCGTGACAGTGACCATCTCACCGCTGGCGGTGCCGGTGTACTCCTTGGCTTCGAGCTCCTCCTGCTTGGCGCGGATGTCGTCCTGCATCTTCTGGACCTGACGCATCATGGCGTTGGGATCGGGTCGGCCATAGCCCTTGGGCAGTCTTGCTTTCATGGTTGTATCCTCCAAAAATAATTATTTATCAACGATTTTCAAATCGACACCAAGCGCCTGCATCGTGTGCAGAGTCTCATCCAGGCTGACGGCAGCGGTGGTGTCGTCGGTCTTTGGCTCCTCATAGGGGCCGATACTGTACTTGGTGCGCGATACACGGTAGATAGTTTCCTTAAGACGCTTGCTGACCTCCCGGTTATTGCGGATATAATCGCGGAAGGCGTCGCTGCACTCAAACAGCACGCGCTTGCCGTCACAGTAGGCCCTGGTGCCGCGCAAAAAGGAGATGAGCATTGCATCATTCTCCTCCAAATCGGCCAGCACGGCGGGCCAGAAGGCGAACGGCTCCAGCGGGCCTGCCTGCCGCGGCGGCTCGGCCTTACGCGGGGCCGGGGCAGCGGGTGCTGGCGGTACCGGCGCGGGAGTTTGCTGCGGGGCGGGCTTCAGCTCCGGCTGCAGGAACGGCGGGTCATCGTCAATGGGCGGCGGTACATCATCCGGTGCAGCGGCGGGAACGCTCTGTGGCTGTACCACGGGCGGCACTACAGAGGGTGCAGCCTGTACCGGCGGCGCTGCTGTGTAGGCGCGCGGCGCGCTGGCGAATGCCTGAGGCGCGGCGGGTGCTGCCGGGGCGGGCTGCTGGATGATAACAGGTGCGGCGGCAGTCTCGGGCTGGGTCAGCGAGAAAATCGCCAGCTCCAGCTCAATGCGCTGGTCAGTGCCGCGGCTCATTTTCTCAAGTGCCGAGCCGAACGCATTGACCGCTCGGATGGCTTCCCGCTGCGGGAAGTCCCTGCGCTGGGTGTAGGCGGCCTCCTCCTCCGGCGAGATGCCGGTCAGAAGCGACGTGCCGCCCGGAAGCGCGCAGAGCATCAGATTGCGGTAATGCCCGGCGAGCTCCATGCAGAGGCGGCGCATATCGACGCTCTGCTGGCGCAGCTCGGCGATTTTTTCCAGTGCAGTGACGGAGTCCCCTGCCGCGATGGCGTCGCTGATCTCAAACAGGTAGCCCCTGTCCGTGACACCGGCCATACGGCGGACGAGCGCCTCGTCCACGTGGTTGTCGACACCGGCGCAGGTGTCCAGAATGGACAGCGCATCGCGCAGCGCACCATCTGCCAGACGGGCGATCAGCTCCGCGCCGTCGGAGGTCAGCTCCAGCTTTTCCTCCCCGGCGATATACTCCACCCGCCGTGCGATATCCTCCGGCCCGATGCGGGTAAAATCGTACCGCTGGCAGCGGGAGAGGATGGTGGCGGGCACTTTCTGGATCTCGGTGGTCGCCAGAATGAAGATAACGTGTGCGGGGGGCTCTTCCAGCGTTTTCAGCAGCGCATTGAAGGCCGCTGTGGACAGCATATGCACCTCGTCGATGATATACACCTTATACTGGCAGGCGCTGGGGGTATAGGCGGTCTCGTCCCGCAGGTCGCGGATATCGTCCACGCCGTTGTTGGAGGCTGCGTCCATCTCCACCACGTCCAGCAGGCTGCCGTTGTCGATGCCTTTGCAGATCTCGCACTCCCCGCAGGGGTCGCCATTTACTGGATGCAGGCAGTTGACCGCCTTGGCAAAAATTTTGGCGCAGGTGGTCTTGCCGGTGCCGCGCACGCCGGTAAACAGATACGCATGGCCTACGCGCCCTGCGGTGATCTGGTTTTTCAGGGCAGTCACGATGGCACGCTGACCCACCACATCCTCAAACCGCTGGGGTCTCCATTTGCGGTATAATGCGCGATACATCGGTGCTTCCCTCCCGTCAGTAATAAAAAATCGGACAGCGCTGACGGGGTTTGACCCCCGCCTTGCGTAACTCGGCATACGGATGCAGGCTGACTGAAACGCACGGGGCACACCGCTTAAGGCTGCTTGGTTCCCCACCTGACCTGGTTCACAGCGGCCCCATCGTACAGGGCCCGCATCCGTATGTCGAACCACGCAGCAGGCGCTGTCCGGCATGGCACATTTTGTGCTTGACTATTATAGCATGTTTCGGGGGAGAATGCAAGCCCCCGGCAGCGGGCTCACCCTCTCAGGCGCTTTGCGCCAGCTCCCCCAAAGGGGGAGCCATTGGCAGGCCGGTCAGAAGGCTGTTTAT
>OIQM01000356.1_pt1 | contig 14280 bp, 16 predicted proteins | sample 1586021 | NCBI WGS metagenome assembly OIQM01 (sample SAMN02675049, study PRJEB24791) | human gut metagenome, SKBSTL061 | isolation source: stool | host: Homo sapiens | place: USA
GAACTCATGCCATCTAAACAAATACTAATCCGTCCAATATTTGGGGTGCACTTCAGCTCTTGACCTCTTTGCGGAAATGATGATCGAACGTATCGAGACCATCAGCAAGGACTGGACGAAACCGTGGATTACTGAGGGCAGCTTAGGGTGGCCGAAGAATCTGTCCGGACGAGAGTACAATGGGATGAACGCGCTGATGTTGCTTCTTCATTGCGAGAACGAGGGCTACAAGATACCGCGTTTCTGCACCTTTGACTGCGTGCAACGGATGAACAAACCGTCCGAAAAGCAGGCAAAGGAGAGCGTGGAGCTGCCAAGAGTTTCAGTGAACAAGGGCGAAAAATCCTTCCCCGTGATGCTAACGACCTTTACCTGCATCCACAAGGAAACCAAGGAGAAGATCAAGTATGACGATTTTAAGAAGCTCTCCGACGAAGAGAAGAAGATGTACAATGTATATCCGAAGATGCAGGTCTTTCGGGTTTTTAACGTGTCCCAGACCAATCTTCAGGAAGCCCGTCCGGAACTTTGGAACAAGCTGGCGAATGGGGATGCCGTAAAGTTGGATGAAAGCGAGAAGATGTCTTTTGAGCCGATGGATGTGATGATTCGAGATAACCGCTGGATTTGCCCGATCAAGCCGATGCACCAGGACAAGGCATACTTTTCCATTTCCAAGAACGAGATTGTGATTCCCGAAAAATCCCAGTTCAAGGACGGCGAATCCTATTATGGTACTCTTTGGCATGAGATGACCCACAGCACGGGCATAGAGGGACAACTCGACCGTATCAAACCGTCCGGTTTCGGTTCGGACGAATACGCCCGTGAGGAACTGGTGGCAGAATTAGGCAGCGCATTGGTGGCACAGCGTTACGGTATGAGCAAGGCATTGAAAGAAGAGAGCTGCGCTTATCTGAAATCCTGGCTGGACCACTTGAAGGAATCGCCCCAGTTTATCAAGACCACACTTCTGGATATAAAAAAGGCAACCTCGCTCGTTACACAGAATGTGGATAAGATAGTGCAGGAACTGGAACAGAAAAACAAGGTGCAGCAGGATAACGGACAGCGGAATGAGGTCAAACAGTCCGTACCCGAAGGAAAGGTGTTCTACTCTTCCGTAGCCTATCTGCAATCCACCGATGACACCTCACGACTGGATGCGCTTCGGGAGAAAGGCGATTATGAGGGATTGCTCCGGCTTGCCAAGGAGTATTATGACGGCGATGGAATCAACGAGCAATATACCTTTGTCTCTCCTCGCCAGAACAAGGGTGATGATCTGCTGATAGAAGACAAGGATTTTGCCGTGATCTATAACAACAGCGTGGGAGGATCTTACGAGGTGATGCTGAAATATTCGGAGCAGGAAATCCGTGACCATATTACACGGTATGGTGTCCGGCTGGCAAGCAGTGACATAAAAGAGGTTGCCAAAGACATGGCGGCCGAGCAGTTCTCTGCGATGACAAAGCAGCGTACTCCTGTCCTTGAAATGCCAAACGGAGATATTCTCCATATCGGGTATAACAGGGATGCCGACACCCTTGATGTCGGCACGGCGACCAATGCCGGAATTGCCGTCAGCCACAGTTTCCCATACGACTACGACAATTCACTCGATTCCAATTTCCAATCCGTCAATGAAAAGCTGAATGAAATGGAGCAATATCAAAAAGAGGAGGTGGAATACAGCGGCGGGATGCACCGCTGAGTATAATTGGGTATTGGGCGTATTTCAATCCAGCCGTGGGGAGTTTGTTCTCTCTGCGGCTGGATTATTATTTTTGATAAGTCAATCAATATCATAGCCCATCACGTATTCATCGTTGATAAGCAGATAGTAATAGCCGTTGCCACAATTCCGGTATTCTTTGCTGAAGCCTGCCGACATATCGCCATTGTCCCGTGGCTCACACCAAAGCGTTCCGTCATAACCGCAAAAATCAAAGCGACAAGTGGAAAAACTCTCTTTGTGCTTCATTGCCTCTCTGAAACGCTTGCATAGATGCCGTCCCACAATATTTTTCGATAGTGGCAAGCCCAATACATTTGCCGTCAATGCGTGTTCCTGTCGTGATATGGTTCTCGTAAAGGGATTTATCCAAATCCGCATTTGCGATGTCACGAAGCCAACCGTTTGTATGTGTGGCAAGCCGGGCAAGTTTCTGATATTTCAGAATGAGTTTCCTGTCCGTATTCGCCTCCTGCTCTTGCGAGGGATAGTATATCTGCTCGATGCTTGACCAATCTGTGAAAACATAACCTTTTGTCCTTTTGCCGAGTGCGATAATGCCAATAATACCCCTGTCCCTATTGATGAACAAGCGTCTGCGTTTTCCTGCAATCCTCACATATAGAGACGAAGGATTGGTTTCGTTGCGAAGATAGCTCTCCGCAGGATGAATTGTTGTCGTTCCCATATCCGTATTTATTTTTCAATATTTATTTTACCAGTCCTTACCAATGTACCATTGCGGTAAAGCATGATTTCTCCGGGCTTGAAACCCATTTCTCTGAAGGCTATGTATTTGATATAATCCCAGTACTTCTCGCCTGAAAAATTTTTGCCGCACAAGTTGTTGAAAAATATAGGTATCGAAAATCCGTCCTCTCCCGACAACACCATTTTACCGTTTTGTCTGATTTCGTCTAACATACCAATTTCCAATTTTCATCATCAATGGTAAGTTTGTTCATTTCCCAATCATACTCCACTTCCGGTGCATTAGTATAGGGAAAATTGATGGTGTAGCCGATTTGTCCGTAGGAACAATGAAGCGGTGTAACACATATTTCCCTGCCAAAATAAAGGCTCGGTGTGCAGTATTTTCGCCAGTTAAAGCGGTCTGCAAGGATGTTCCGGCAAAGTCTTCTGTAATATGATTTGTCCGATAAAGTCATAGTTGTAAACATTAGATAAATTCAACTTCAAGAGCTTGCAGCAACTCGTATATCTGTTCTTCGGCTTCTTCCATATCCGACACAATATCCTTGATATGATAAGGTGCGCCATTTCTGCCGTGTCCGTCATCGCCAATCCATAAATAGGCTTCATAATCCGGGTCAAAGTCCTCGTAATATCGCTTCATACCGGCAATAAGCGTGTCGATGTTTTCATCCTGCATATCGGCATTGAAATTGAAATCCTGCCCGTATTTGGTGTAGCGTTGAAACTCAAATTGTATGCTTGTCTTGTTTTCGTCTTCAACGTTTATGCTCCAGCCTTTTTCTTGGGCAATGTCCGTTACTTTCCGTATCTGTTCTTGGGTAGTCATACTCTTTGTTTTTGTGGGGAGACCTCTCCAATCTCCCCACTGGTTGATTTAATCCGTTATCTCAAAATAATATTCCTGTTCCTTGTCCGACCATTCAGCGGTCATTGCATCCGCTTCCCTCCACAGTTTGTCATAGAGAATGGCTCTTTGATTGTCTCTCTCGTGCCACTGCCATATCTTGTGATTGAGGACAAGGCAAAGTTCCGTCCAATACTTGTAGTTGTCTTTCCACTCGGACTTGGCTCGCCTGTATGTGTCGGCTATGGCATTGTTCCCGAACTTGTCGGCAATGGAGAAGTCCTGCCAAAAGGTGGTCATCGGCTCGTAACCGCTGAACTCTGTTATGTTCCATCTTGGGATGGCGATTTGAAGTGCTTGCATAATCATTATTGTTTATGGTTTTCGTAATACTCTTCGGGCAAATAATAGAGGTTGTTCTCTGCCAAATGGTCTATGGCTTCCGCTGCCAGACAGCACGCCCATTCGTTACGCTGGTCATATCTTCCCTTGTGCCAGTTCTCCGCCAACTGCTCCATAAAGTAGAACATTAGCTTGGCTTTTTCGTTTACCAAATAGCGGTGGTCATCTGCCAATGCCTTGCCCACCTTTCGGGGTGAAGCCATTTTTCCGTTTACATAGTTTGAGAACTCGTCCGCAAAGCGTTTGTCGTTCTCCGATAATTGATTGTTGTACTCCATTTCTAATGAAATTTGATGTTAAACATTTTTTCTTTTCCCTTTGCTTGAAGCTCTCAAACTTCGCCACCGGGATATGTTTTATGTGCGTTAAAGACTATGGTGTAAGGGAGATAAGACAAGTAAACAAACAGGGAGTTAATGAAATACCACTAATGGCACATTCGTGGAAAGCTGTCGTTAGGTCCACTGAATTATTAGCGCAGGCGGTACTTGGTATTCTACCTCCATAGTACCTTTGCACGATAAAACAATACCGTGTGCGTGATGGCCGGCTCTAAGGAGAATCCTCACGATGACTATAATGGGAAATCATCGTATAAAGGTTTTAGGATATAAATTCGGCCATAGTTTTTATTTATTACCGACATTATAAAAAGGATATATATGCAGTACATTATAAAAGTTCGCATTTAAGTCTTGTATAACAGAACTCGCTACGGTAATCAGTAAGTTACCGTAGCCACGCATAAAGCCACCTGCTACATATATGTCGTAACAAGTGGCTGACGAAAAGAACAGATTATGCGGTCATTCTCTTACGGATTTGCCTGGTGTTCTTCTGAACAAGCCGGATAATTCGGTCATGGTATTCCGTAGCCTTATTACAAAGCCCTCTTGACTGCAATACCTTGAATGTTTCAAGGCTCAATTCAATGGTTTCAACACGCTGGTTGTCAATCCGTGCAGAAAATACCAACGACTGCGGTTTGAGATAATATTCGCATTGTCCGACACAATGATGCAGGGCGTTCCCCTCCTTGTAATAATCATCCACGCTTTCTAACACACTGACTACAATCAGTCCGTCCGTGAATGATAGTCCGAAGAATTTGCTTTTCAACTCTCTGAAACGCTCCTCGTTCTCCTTTGCCTTTTTCCTTTGTTCCTCTCGCTCCTCCCGTTCTTGGATAATCCTTGCCCGTTCTTGGTAGCGTTCGTGTTCGGCTTTCAAGTCTAATGGACAGACATAGTGGGCATTGTGAATATCCTTGCCACACCTTTCAAGTAAGCGGATGTAATCTATCCAAAGAGAAATATCTGCTATATGATAGCCATTGCGTAAGACTATCTTGTAAGTGTTCCAATACAAATCAAAGTACATCGAATGTTGCAGGAAGTAGTTCAAATCAGTTTTCCTGCCTGCTTTGAACATCGTTTCGGCTCTGCTGTCTATCAATAAGGCTTCGATAAGACGTATCGGTTCAATGTCAGCCAATGAGCCTTTCAATCCATTGCGCCTTAACTTTGGAGTAGCAGAATAATATGGATAGACCTTGCAATCGGCAATCCGTCTATATACATAGTTGTCTCTCCGTAACTCCAGACAGCCGTCCAAAACAAAAGTGTCCGCATAATGTCCGAGTGTGCGTTTCAACGCCGTTATCTCCGTCTTGCCGTTATCGTCCACCCAATATCGTGCAATCTCCATAGAATAATACTCTGCTTTCTTACCTTTACGGAAGTTTGCGCTCATAAGAAATACACGCTGTACCTGTAAACCGTCCTGTGTGGCAAGTGTGGAATAATACGCTTTATCTTTGAATGTCCTGCACTTGGTGTCCAGTATCTCCAGTCTTGCACCGCAATGTGGGCAACAGCACACCTTTTCGTTACTCTCGTTCCATTGATAACCGCAATCCATACAGGTCGTTCCTCTATTTTTGGTGCGGTATGCGTAATGGCTGATACATTGACGAAATGCCCATAACTTCTGCTTCTTTGTCTGTGGCAGTAACCGTCCGTTGGCGGTTACTACCTTATGCTGTAATCTCGTTTTCGCTCTCATAGTCCTAAATCAAATAATGTCGGTTGTTCGGGTTCTTGTCTGACCGCTTTGGGGGTCGGTTTCGGTCTGCTGTTCCGCTGTTGAATTTTACGCAGTTTCTCGTTTTGGTAGGCTTTGAGTGCATTCTCTCTCGCTTCGGCTTGTTCTTCGGGAGATAGTTCTACTCTATGGTTGACTATCACTCCGCAGTTGACCGCCTTACCCACTTCTATATCATCTTCATCATAGTAATGTACTCCAAGCGAATAAACCTCGTCATCGGTCATACCACAACCGCCCTCTTTACAGATTGCCATTGCTTGGTTGAGTATGAATGTCACGCAATCGTCCAAATTCTTGTTCTCTTTGGCATACGACACAGCAAAGAGTTCATCGGTCTTGGCTCTTTCTTCCAGATATGCCTTAATTGCCTGCTTGAAATGTTCTGTTCCTTTCATGATGTCTGTTATTTTGCTTGATAATAGATACTTGGTTCACTTGAAACATTGTATATGTACGCTCCGCACCTTACCAAAAATGCTTGGTTTCCGTAGTACATCCGTTTCATTCCTTTGATACTGCCTGTGTGGTGGAAATTGGGAAATCGGCTGATATTGCACCGTTTCCCTTGTTCCTTTGTCATTCGTCTTGTTCTCATTGCATTTAGAAATGATAGTCAATAACTCCACCGATGTAAAGTAGTTTTCCCGGCTCAAACTGGCTGACCGTCTGTAAAAACGAGTAAGACTGCTCGGCATAGCCGTTGACACCATACTCGTCCATATAGAACTGATAACCGAGGTCAAGCGGATTTTTGAGAAATTTTTCAAGCTGGTACACCGCTCCAATCCACATCATACAGTTTTCAACGGTAACAGCTTGTGCTTTTTCTTGGATGGTTGTAACAAATTCCTTTTTCCATTTGTCCACACCACCATTGTATCGGATTGTGTCCTCAGCCACAAGTGTGAACATTCCCTGTGGCAATGACTTTTCTATCAGATTAGCGATATGGAATTTGCGTTCCTCCTCGTCTATCTCCGAACAATAGTCGTAATAGTGTCCGTCCCCTTGTTCAAGGGTGTCCTCGTTCAAGTAGTTATCCCTGTCAACTCTTGTTTCCGTGATTTGAAAAATCTTGCTGTGCATAATCTGTCTGTTTTAATCGTTGAACTTTTGTCTTTTTCTTTTCCCTCATTTTGAAGCCTTTATCGGCTTTCTTGTCGGGGTCTGAATTTTACGTGCAATCAAAAGACTGTGGAAACAGAGGGATAAGGCAAGTAAATGGCAGAGGAGTTGATGAAATACCCAATTTACGCTTGACGGAAATTGCGGAAAGTTGTTGTCAAGTCCACCAAGCCATTAGCGAAGTGACCTGCATAGCGGTACTTGGCGTTCCCTCGCCGCAGTACCTTTGCAAAGGAAAATAGAACCGACAAGATGAGCCGGAGGAGTTCATAATTCGATAGAAATTCACTCTATATAAAAGTCGAAAGCACTCCATAGAAAAGGAAATGAAAACTTCCCTGCCGGATAAAAAGGGTATTAAACAAACATTTAGGTTATATTAAATGAGGTAAAACAGGTATTGCCATCAAAGAGGGCACGATGATGACGGGCTGAACCAAGATACCGGTTCAGCCCGTTAATACTCAAATTTTATTCTCCCTCTGACATTGCTTTTCCGTATGCAATGATTTCATTCATTGTAATCCATTTCGGTTTTTCGTCTTCCTTGAAACTATTATAAAGTTCAGCCATCAGTTTAATTTGCTGATTTACATTGCCAGCCCACAAGCGTTTGATATTCCGATTGCCGTAATTAAGGTAGTATTCGCAATCAGATTGTAAACGACCTAATAATTGATATCTGAATACCATATCACGGTGTAAAACACTGTCTATTATCTTTCTCTCATCTGAATTTGTTCCCATATTCGCCATAATCTTTTTATTTTGATTTTTCTTTTCCCTCTATTTGAAGCCTTTATCAGCTTTCTTGTCGGAATCTGAATTTTACGTGCAACCAAGAGACTGTGGAAACAGAGAAATAAGACAAGTAAATGGCAGAGGAGTTGATGAAATACCCAATTTACACTTGGTGGAAATTGTGGAAAGTTGTTGTCAAGTCCACCAAGCCATTAGCGGAGCGACCTGCATAGCGGTACTTGGCGTTCTCTCACCGCAGTACCTTTGCAAAGAAAAATAGAGTCGGCAAGATGAGCCGGAGGAATTTCATTATATGTGACAAGTAAAACTGCTATAATTGGCAGATAGATAGTAGGAATTGTAAAATAGGACAAAGTATAACAACTTCGTCAAATATCGAAAGAATTTGCCAGAGTTGTTATATAATCCATATTTTTTCTTATTAAAAGCATAACAAAATCGGCAAGGTACATTGATATTTGCCAAATTTGTTATAACTTTGTGACCTAATTGAAGAACAATAATGACTGCCGTAAATCAGATAATAGATATTGCCAGAAGACAGAACGGGCTATTCACACGAAAAGACCTGCTGAATGCGGTGCGCTCCGGTATGAAAAACATATCAGAAGGTTCTCTTGTTGTGCTTTTGAATAGGATGCTTGCAGAGAACAAAATCATCAGAGTTTCATACGGGAAATACAAATTAAATGAAAATTTGAAATATGAATTTTTGTATGAGCCGAGCGAATTCATGCTTTCGCTCAACAGACATATAAAAGAAAAATTCCCTTTCATAGATTATTGTATATGGCAACCATCTATATTTGTTTCTATGATGTTACATGTACCTGCGGTAAAAACCACATTGGTAGATGTTGAAAGAGAGGCAATGGAATCCGTTTTTATGACATTACAAAACATAGAATCTGCAATCCCTGTCTTTTTGAATCCGAACCAAGAAGATGTGGATCGATATATTACAAATCGTGATATGATTATTGTTCGTCCTCTTGTCAAAGAGGCTCCAATAGATATTATTGATGGCTGTCCCGTTCCTACATTGGAGAAAATGCTTGTCGATGCCATATCCGACAAGGAACTACAACATCTTCAAGGTAATGAATTATATACTATATATTCAAACGCCTTCTCGGACTATGAAATCAAAATGCCACGGCTGTTGAGATATGCGGCACGCCGTAACAGGAAACAAAAAGTTGAACAAATTATCAATACAATCAATATATGATACATCCCGATAGCAGGACATTATCTTGGATAGAACAAGTAGCCAAAGACAACAAGATAAAAGATATCGCCCTCGTTGAAAAAACAATCCGTGCATTCTCATTGTTGGAAGCATTGGCTCGATCCGGTTGTCCCTTTTTATTCAAGGGAGGGTCCTCCTTAATGCTTCATCTTGATACCGGCAAACGACTTTCAATCGACATTGATATAATTTGTCCTCCAGGAACAAGGATTGAAGATTATCTGGAAAAGTATTCCGAAGAATATGGTTTTGGAGAGGTTAAATTGGTAGAACGTATCTCTCGTACCGATATTCCAAAACAACATGCCAAATTCTTTTACCAGGTGGCATATCCGGCAGGAGGACGTCAGGACAAAATCCTGTTGGATGTATTATTCGAGGAAATTCATTATGCAAATGTGGTGGAACTTCCTATTCAGAGCCGCTTGTTAAAAACAGAAGGAAATCCCGTAATGGTAAAGTTGCCAAGTAAAGAAGATCTGCTCGGCGATAAATTAACTGCATTTGCTCCTCACACGACTGGGATTCCATTTTTCAAAGGAGAAAAGAATTGTTCAATGGAAATCTGTAAACAGTTATTTGACGTTGCATCGCTTTTCGACATAGTTGGAGATTTATCTGTTACAGCGGAAACATTCAATAAATTTGCGATGGTTGAACTTCAATACAGAGGTGAGAATCCTGATGCAATTCAAAAAGTTCTGGATGACATTTATGATACGGCCAAATGTATAGTAATGCGCGGGCAAGATAGTCAGGAGGAATTTGACCTGATTCAAGATGGAATAAAAAAAGTGCGTGGCTTTATTCATAGTGAAGTCTATACTTTGGAAAGTGCTATTACAAATGCTTCAAAGGCAGCTTATCTTGCCAAACTTATCAGTAAAGGCATAAATGAGATAAAGCACTATAATCCGTCCGAAGCAAATTTATTGGTCAACGTAACGATACACTCTCCACTCTCAACCAAATTGAATAAATTAAAGAAAACGAATGCAGAAGCGTTCTTCTATTGGAGCGAAATACAAAAGTTATTATAATGAGATTTTTATAATGCAGAAGAGCCGACCCTTCACGGGCAGGCTCTTCTTTGTGAATTGACATTCAATTAATCAATTTGAACAAAAAGAATCTTACACTTTCCTATTTCATATATAGCATAACTTTGGTATGTCTGTTAGCTTCAGTGGGTACATAATTGGAAATACCTCCTTGACTGACCTTTGTTATATTTTCAACAGTCACTCCGCGCTTACACAACTCCGTGGCAATATAATCAGCTCTTGATGCGCTCAATTTATTGTTTATATCGGCAGTTCCAGTGGCAGCGTCGGCCGCACCTGCAACAGTCACGAATAATCCGTATTTCTTCGTCACACGCGCCAGTTCATCCAGATTGACCAACTGGGAATTATCGGTCAATTGATACGTGCCGAGTTCAAAGAAGAAATAGACAGGCGAACCGATGCACTCGTCACCGGAACCTATAAAGGTGAGATAATCCGAATGGCTATAAATGGAAATGCTGTCATTATTCATATCTGAAGATAGCAGGGAATCGGCACCTGTGACATAGAAGCCGTTTACAACGCTACCGTCATTATTGGGTATGGCATTGGCAAATTCAGACTTACTGGACAAACTGTCATTGGACAATGGAGACTTGCCATCCCAATGCCTGTTTTTCAATCTTGCCCGGAGCGAGTTCAGTCCACTGTAATCGTTTCTCGGATAAACATTACCCAAACTCTCCCGGTCATCAAACATCCTGCTATATTTATCAAGCAAACCCTCAATTTCCAGAATCTTCTTCAATTCGTTTATCGTTCGCATCGCCCTGTCATGTTGCCCGGTGTATCTGCGATTACTCTCCGATAGCTGTGTGGCGTAACCAATCAGCCATTCGTTCTGCCGGATGTAAGGACTCGCATCAACGGCACGTTTCCAGCCGGCCTTCCCAATCGTAAACGACAAGCCGACTGACACGGAGAGCATATTATCTCCGAAACGATTGGATTTGCCATAGCCGTCAAAATCCTGGAATGTGGAAACATTGCCAATTTCCAACAATGCAGACAACCGTTTACAGATACGGTATTGTCCCTGTATTCCGTATGAAATGGCAAACGGATTATGTCCGTTCTGCGGATTGTGCATCAATCCAAGTCCTATGTATGGAATGATTCCCCAACGAGGATTCTCCTCTTTACCGTACCGACATCCAAGCACATTCCACATCAAGTCAACATGAAAGTGATGGTAGTTATTTGTGACCAATTCGCAATCTTTGAACTGCCAACCTCCATAACCGATTCTTGCTCCGATCTGCGGAGTGAACCACTTGCCGAGCGATGCGGAAATAGTAGGCTTTATCCTGTCAAATAAGTCGGCACAACCAACAGGTTTGCCAATGAACGCACTTGCACCTCCTTGAAGACTGACAAACCAGTTACCATTCCAAGGCGATGTCACGAATACACCCTTGCGGTAAGTCGGATTCAAAGGCCGGAGCATCTGTTCGACATCTGTGTACGACTCCAGCAGTACAGTGCCCTTTGTCACAGGTGATACAGCCGCTTTCATTTGCAGTGAACAGCCCATACCTACCACTGCCAGAATTAAAAATATTTTCTTTGTCATATTCAACGCATTATTTTGTTTTGTTATCCATTGCAGAAAAACATATTCTGCCGATTACCTCTTTTGCTTCTTGCCGGAAGCCGGTCGCATCATTCTGCTTGCCATCATCATGCAACGCCTTGCCCACGCACGGTTATCCTCGTCGTCATCCTTTCCCCATTTAAGGTTGTTTTTACTTCCTCCGCCGCCATGCGTTTCGGCAAATGTAGTGGCGTTGTTGACCATACCAAGGAAGAGGAGTGTGGCGCAGTGCATCACTTCTGCCCCTTGCTCGGTCAGGCTCTGCAACAAAGAACCGTCAAAGACGGATTGTTCCGCAGTACCCATTTCAGCCACTCTTGCCGAATGCTCTCCAACCAATGTTTCCAGCATCACATCTTTGAGTAGTACATCCACGTTGGAATGGATTTCACGACTGTACTTATAGGCTTCGCCTTTCAGTTCCTCCGTGCGCTCGCCAATGGCATCCATGTCCCTTTTAAGGACTTCAAGCTGTTGGTCAGCCGTCCGTAGCTTATCCTGCTTGTCTTCCAGTTTCGTTTGGATAGAAGCCAGTTCTTTTTCCAACCGTTCCCTCTCGGCTATAATGGCAGCCGTATCTCCCTGATGGGATTGAAGGGTGCGTTCCAATACCGATAGTTGCGATTCCTTTTCCGCTTTCGCTTTTCGGAGGTTATCCACCATAGAGGTCAAGCCTTTAACCCTGCGCTCTGCCAGACTTATTTCCACTTTAAGGTCTGACAATGCTTTTGTGTGTTGGACAACCTGTTCCTCTATATTGGTACATTCTTCCGAAAGGTGTCGGCGGTATTCCTCCGTGCTTCGATGTCTTGCCCCGGTTTCGGAAACATTACGTCCCCGTTCCAGTTGCCATTTTTCGTTCACTTGCGAGAGTTCATCGTGTAACATTTTCATCCTTGCAGAAAACTCATATTTGTCCTTTCCTGCAAACATCTTTTTGAACGCAAATTTCCCGTCTTGGATTGGCAATAAAGTAAGGTGCATATGCGGGGTCGTTTCATCAAGATGTACATAGCACCCGACAATGTTCTCCTCACCGAATCTTTCACTCATGAACCGGTACATATCCTTTGCCCATTCTTCTATTTCCGGTCTTCGTTGAAGCGAAGCATTGGCGGTATTGTTACCGGAACCATACACAACAGCCTGGTCTCCAAAAGCAAGCTGCCGCATTTGAAACTTCGATCCGCCCAGTATAAAATCCACGACCGTGCGAAATTTCGGTTCTGCCAAATCCGAATTGGGATCTTTTATCCCACGCCCGGCAAGGTTTTCAGCCATGCGTTCAGGAATAGACCTGTCCTTGTTTACAGGCTGTATTCGCCCGCCTTTTACGACCTCAAAATTCAGTCGTTCCCTCTGGCGGTCATAAGTTCCCTTGTCTATGGCGTGTGTCCAGCCGCTTTCTGTCCAGTTACGCTGGTGTTCGTTGCTTTGCGCGGTGGTTATGCCTTTCATCACGTTCATGTGCATCACCTGCCATGATTTTTCAGCCATATCATCCGTTTTTATCGGACAACCGATTTGCCCCAGCTTGCTGCTTGTCCGGCAACCACACCCACCGACCGTAGTCGTGTGGGGTATTGAGTTACCCATACTTCCCTCTGTTTGGTCAGCGTGCAAGCACCGCTGCACGCTTATAATGGCAAGCCTACAAATGTAGGGCATCACGGCTCGTCCGTGGTTATACAATAGTTTTTGACTTACAACATCGGTTGTGGAGTCTATAAAAGGGTGGAATCACGCTCCTGGTACTTTGCCCACAACGCCCTGAACGGCTGTCGGAGCGTGGCGAGCATATCCGTTTCGCTCGAACTATTGACCGCACCGTCGTTTCCGGCGTTCAGAATCATCTTGGCGGTTATCTTGGATGCCTCCAAAAGTGAAGTCCAGTCACCTTCCAGTTCCTTGTGAAAGAACTCCAGGAAATCGGTCGGATCATCGAAGCGTGAGTTTCGTATGGCGCGTTTCAGTCCGGCTACGGCCACACGCTCGACAATCTCTTGGACAAACTCCGTTTCTGCACCTGTCTTTATTGTCGGCTTGTCGCCCGAATGCTCTTTACCGGATTCATCGGCAAGCCGTTTCCGTCCGACTTCATGATACTGTCCACAAATCTCTCCCATATCTTCGTCAGACAGATTGCCATTTATCCATTCGGACAAAGCCTTGTCCAAATCATCGGCAAGTCCGGACCCTGTCTGACCGGTATAAGAGGCAGGAGTTTCGCCACTGGAGAATGGTGCAAAAGTCACGGTAATGACCACACTCTTTGCGAACCTTGTCCGACGAATATATCCCATCTCCTCCAGTTTGTCAAGGAACGCCCTGACGGTAGCCCTGTGCCAGTGCCATTCCACCGCAAGGTCTGAAATGGTCACATGACACTGGTCAGCCTGCAACACATACTCGTGGTTCTTCAAAAAGGGAGCGATAAAACCTGCCGTTGCTTTCTCCAACAGGTCGTAGTAGGCACCGGTCTTTGTCTTCCGTTCACCGACTTTCTCTTTGAGGTAGTCGAAGAACATCATATCTGCCAATACCTGATTGGCGGCTCTATTCTTGTCTTTCATCATTTCTTTTGATTTTTGTTTGACTATATGTGGATTATATTACCCTGCCACTATCCACTTATTCGTGGCAGTTTCGCGTGATGATGTCAGTAGTAATGTT
>OIQM01000381.1_pt1 | contig 13642 bp, 10 predicted proteins | sample 1586021 | NCBI WGS metagenome assembly OIQM01 (sample SAMN02675049, study PRJEB24791) | human gut metagenome, SKBSTL061 | isolation source: stool | host: Homo sapiens | place: USA
CGTCGTATTCGCCGCCGTGGATGTAGTAGCGGCTTTCGACGTACAAGAGCTGACGCTCGAGCTGGTCGAGCTCCTTGGCGTTTGCGCCGAACTGCGTGGAGCGCAGCGAGGCAAGCTCGCGCTCGAGGATCTGAAAGTAGCCGGTCAGACCATCCTCCTTGACTGTCAGCGCGTCCGAGCCGTCGGTCAGGATCGGCATGAGCTCATAGCACATACCGGCAAATGCGTCAAGGGAAAGTACTTTATACTTGAAGGCTTTGAAGGTGTCGCCGCCTGCGGTGAAGTGCTGCACGAGCTGATCGTAGAGGTCGGTCGAACCGTCGCTGCCGAGCTGCGCCTCCAGATATTGCGCGGCGCGCAGATGCAGGATGCGGCGCGCGGACTCGGACTGGCGCTGCGAGAGCATCGCCTTCACGCGCTCGTGCGTGAACGAATAGCCGAGCACCTTGCCGCGCGTGGATTCGGTGAGCAGATTTTTCTGCTTGAGCTGGTCGCAGAGGTACAGAAGCTCGAGCGGCGTCTTCGTCAAAAGGGAAGTGAGAATGTCGAACGGTGCCCAGTCGCGGAAGACCGAGATGACGTCGAGCACCTGCAATTCATCGGACGAAAGGCCCGCGAGGCGCATCTGAATGATGCTGTCCGCGCTGGCAGGGATGTTTTTGAGCCCATTCGACTCGTGCATCGAGTCGAGCAGCTGCACGAGGAAGAGGCCATTGCCCTCCGTGCTCTGGTAGAGGTTGTCGATCTCCTTTTGCGAGTAGCGGCCCGGGGCGTAGAAGTTGACGAAGCGCGTTGTCTCCTCCTGTGAAAAGGCATCGATATTGTACACGTCGAGCAGCTTGTCGCGCACGGCGTTGTTGAGCACCTGCTGGGCGTAGGGCTGCAAAATGTCGCGGCTCGTGCAGATGATCGTGATGTTCGTGCTGCGCAGGCGGTGCAGCAGCATCGAAAGGAGGTCGGCGCTGTTGTTGTCGATCCAGTGGATGTCCTCCAAAATGAGCAGCACCGGCACTTTTTTGGCGACCGTCGACAAAATGAGCAGCGTGCTCTCAAGCGCGGCGAGATAATCTGCGCCCGCGGGATAGTCGCTCGAAATGCCGGAGAAATTGTGCTGGCATTCAACGGACAAGCAGGGGAAGAGACCCGCGGCGGTCTTAATGTAAACATCCGGAATACGGATATTTTCGGATTCGAATTTCGGGATGAGCTGGAGCATGATCGTGTTCCACGGGGCGAGCACGGTGTTCATCTCGGACTGGTAGCACGAGGCCTGGCAGATCGCCCAGCCAGAAAAATCGTACTGGTGTAGGATGTAGTTGATGAGGTATGTCTTGCCGACGCCCGTCTTGCCCTGAATCAGCGCGCAGATCTTGTCGCTTTCAAGGCGCGAGCCGTTGCACAGCGATACGAGCTTGTGCAGCACCGCGTCCTTGCCGATGAGCTGCTGGTCGCTGCCGACCTCGAGCTTGTAGGTCGAGGTGTTCCACGCGTCGACGATCTGATAGTAGAGTGCGGAGGTCTCCTTGAGCGGGGAGATGCTGAATTCGTCGGAAAGGTTCTTACAGAGCGTATGGTAAAGGCCAAGTGCTTTACGGAACTTCTTCTGGTCGCGGTAGACCTGCATGAGCGTGGAGAACGCGCTTTCCTCCAGCGGGTCGATGGCGATGTACTCCGTGCCGTACTTTTCGGCAAGGTCGAGCTTGCCGGCGTAATAGGCCTCCTTTTCCGCCGCCAAAAGCTGGTGGAGGTACTGCGACTGATAGAGATTGCGCTGATCGCTCAGCCATGCGTCAAACGCGGAGGAGTGGGAGACATTGAAGTCCTTCAGAAATTCCCCGTGATAGGCACTGAGCATGTCGCCGCGCTCAAAATCGTAGACATCGCAGGCGATCTCAACGTCGGCGGAGAATTCAACGATCGAGCGCTGGCCGGGGACGAAGGGATCGAAGGCAAACGCCTTGCGGATGGTGTAGATCGCGTGGCGTAGATTTTTGAGCGCTGTGGCGGAATCGGTATCCTCGTAGAGCAGGCCGATGAGCTCGCTGCGGGTGGTTTTGCGCTTGAGGATCAAATAGTACAAAAGAGCGTCGGCTTTTTTATAGGGGAGCGTGATCTCCCGCCCGTCGACGGAAACGGCGGGCGTACCGAACAGTTTTGCGTTTAACTCAGGCATGTCAAGGCCTCCCAACAGAAATAACACGTTAGTGCAGTAAACAAAGATAGTATAACTCAAACCGTTGAAAAATAGCAAGTACTTCGACGAAAATACGATATTCTAAGCGAACAATAACGCTATGGTCGAATACCTCAACGCTAATTCAACGCGCGTATGATATAAAGGCAGCATCAAAATAGTACGGGTCTGCCTTTTGCTGCCCGTTTAGTTTAGGAGGCATCCATTTGAATTACGTTGGAACAGCGCGGCCGATCCACGACGCCAAGGGCAAGGCCACGGGGTATAGCAAATACGCCGGCGACATTTCACTGTCGAATATGGCGTATCTCTGCATGCTCCACAGCAAGATCCCGCACGGCTATGTCAAGGCGGTCCATGCGGAAAAGGCGCTGGCGCTTCCGGGCGTTTACGGCGTTTATCACTGCCTGAACACGAGCGAGCGCAAGTATAACCGCTACCGTTCAAGCTTCGATCAGGCGTACTTAGCGAACGAGGAACGCGCATTCAATCAGTATGTGCGCTTTGTGGGCGACAAGATCGGCGCGGTCGCGGCCTGCGACCAGGAGACGGCGGAAAAGGCCGCGCGCCTTGTCGAAGTAGAGTATGAAGAGCTCTCGTTTTCCATCGGCTTCGACGATACGCTCGCGGGTAAGAATTGTCTGGACGGCGAAACACCCGTCCGCGACGAATATGAGCTGGATGTCGGCGAGAAGCAGGGCAGCGCCGAGGGGCTCATTGAGGTGTGCAGCACGATGGAGCTGCCGCGCCTGCACCACGCCACGATGGAGACACACGCCTGCATTGCCGACTATGACCCCTATAGCGACATGCTGACAGTCTACTGTCCGAACCAGGCCGTGCACGGCATTCGTACCGTGCTCGCGGACTTTTTGGAGATGCCGGAGAGCCATGTACGCGTCGTTAAGGCGACGATGGGCGGCTCGTTCGGTGCCAAGCAGGAGTGGTTTTTAGAGCCCGTCACGGCGCTCGTCGCCAAAAAACTCTGCCGCCCCGTCAAGCTCGTCTATTCCCGCGGCGAGGCGATGACCGACACGATCGTGCGCGGCGCGATGCGCATGAGCGCGCGCGGCTACTACACGCCTGACGGCGAGATGAAGGAAATTTACTGCGATGTGACGCTCGACGCGGGCGCTTACATCGGCAACGCGGGCGACTATGTCCGCGCGCTGGCCGGTAAGCCGACGCGCTGCTACCGCATTCCATACATGCACTATCATGGACAGGTCATCAGCTCGAACTCGCCGGTCTCCGGCGCGTTCCGCAGCTGGTCGGCGGCAGAAGAGGCGCTGATGATGGAGCGCCAGCTCGACGCCGCAGCGGAAAAGCTCGGCATGGACCGCCTTGCGATCCGCCTCAAGAATGTGGCGCGCAGCGGGGAAGAGGACAAGAAACTCCACCTGTCGCTCGAAGACATCCGCATCGGCGATGCGATCACACTCGGCAGCGAAAAGTTCGGCTGGGACAAGCTGAAAGCTGAGGACGCGGCGTTCAACGCCTCCCAGCAGCGCTACCGCAGGGGCGTCGGCATCGGGATCGGCGGTCACGGCAACACATACTTCCCGCGCTTCAATGACTACGGCGAGGGCAGCATCAGCTTAAATGCCGACGGCTCGATGCAGGCGAATTTCACCCTGCACGACCACGGCTGCGGCACGGTGACGGCGATGCGCATGATCGCTGCCGAGGTGCTGAAGGTGCCCGAGGATAAGATTTACATGACCGAGGGCGACACCGCGGTCACGCCCATCGACTACGGCTGCTTTGCCAGCCGTACAACCTATGTGGTCGGCCGCGCCGTGCAGGATGCGGCCAGCGCCCTGAGAAAGAAGATGCTGCACGCGGCATCTACGCTTCTGGATATTCCAGAAGACGAGCTGTTCTTAAACGACAGCCACATTTGCCGTGCGGGGCAGGACGAGCCGCTCCTTTCGTTTGCCGAGCTTGCCAAAAAGAGCATGCACACCCACGCCGGCAACCTGACGGCCTACGCGAGCTATTCGAACGTGACGAACCCCGGCGTGACGGGCGCGCACTTCGCCCATGTCGAGGTCGACACCTGGACGGGCTTTACAAAGGTGCTCGACTATCTCGCCGTGCACGATATCGGTCAGGCCATCAACCCCGGCCTGTGCGAGGCGCAGATCCAGGGCGCGGTGCAGATGGGCTGCGGCGCGGCGCTGCGCGAAAAGATGACCATGCAGAAGGACGGCCGCTGCACGGAGAGTTTGTCCAAATATCATCTGTTCCTTGCAAACGACCTGCCGAACATCCGCGTGGAGCTTTTGCAGGACGGACGCTCGAAGGAGGGCCCGTTCGGCGCGAAATCCATCGGCGAGGTCTGCTATGTGCCGGTCGCTCCGGCGGTGTGCGGCGCGGTGAACGACGCGCTGCACGCGAACCTCTCGGTGCTGCCGTATGATCCCGACTGCATTCTCAAATATCTGGCGGAGGTGAGAGAGAACCATGACGCTTAATTTTATTGTAAACGGAAAGCCCGTCACGCTCGAGACCGAGCCTGACCGCCGCCTGCTCGACATCCTGCGCGAGGACCTGCACCTCACGGGTACGAAGGAAGGCTGCGCGGAGGGCGAATGCGGCGCGTGCACGGTGCTGCTCGACGGCGAAGCCGTCCACTCCTGCCTGACCGCCGCCATCCAGCTCGAAGGCCGTGCGGTCACGACGATCGAGGGTCTTGCCGAGATGGGCTCGCTCGATATCATCCAGACCTGCTTTGTCGAAGAGCTTGCCATCCAGTGCGGCTACTGCACGCCTGGCATGATCATGTCCGCCGAAGCGCTGCTGCGCAGGAATCCCGACCCGACGGAAGATGAAATTCGTCTGGCGCTCTCCGGCAATATCTGCCGGTGCAGCGGCTATGTCCAGATCGTGCGTGCGGTCAAGCGCGCCGCGAAGGAGAGGAGGGAAGCGCAGTGCAGAGCTTAACGCCCAAAACGCTTGCCGAGCTCGCGCAGGCGCTTTCCGCCGCCACGGAAAAGGCGAAGATCATCGCAGGCGGCACAGACTTTATCATCAAGGAGCGCGCGGGCAAGTTCGCGCCCGACCTTTTGATCTACCCCGGCTTCATTCCCGAGCTGAACACCGTCACGAAAGAAAACGGCGTACTGCGCATCGGCGCGGCCGTGCCGATGAACGGCATCACCGCCGCACTCAAGGACGACAAGGCGTTCTGCGCCATCGCGGACGCGGCGTCCGACGTCGGCTCGCCGCAGATCCGTGCCAAGGGCACGATGGCGGGCAACCTCTGCAACGCCTCGCCCGCGGGCGACATGCTTCCGGTCTCGTGGCTGTATGATGCGCAGCTTGAGCTGATGAACGCGGACGGCACGGCGAGCGTGACGCCGGTGAACGGCTTTATCACCGGCCCGCAGAAGACGATCTTGCGGCCGGATCAGGCCGTCACGGCCATTCTGATCGGCTTAAAGCAGTTTGAGGGCTTTGTCAGCGCGTTCCATAAGATCGGTTCGCGCGAGCGCGTGTCCATCTCCCGCGAGGGACTGGCCGCCGCCGTCAGGCTCGACGAAAGCGGTAAGGTCAAACAGGCGAGACTTTCTCTCGGCGCGGTCGGCGGCACGCCGATCCGCGTGACGGACGCAGAGGAGTATATGCGCGGCCGCGTGCTCGATGAAAAGCTCGTCGAAGAGATCACGCCGATGGTCGCCGAGACCATCCACAACAACTGCCGCCCGGCAAACCGCCTCTATAAGACTGAGGCCGCCCGCGGCCTGACGGCGGATACCTTCGCCAAGCTGATGAGCCGCCTGTAACGCGAAAAACAGCATAGAAAAAGGACGCATCCGGTCGGATGCGTCCTTTTTCATTTGCGATTGTATGTTACGCACGCTCGGCCTCTTCGATGACCTTGAGAAGCGAGCCGTCCTTGATGACCTGATAGGACTTTTCGATGTCGATGCTGAGGTTGCGGTCGGCATCATAGTAGGGGATGGTCTTGCGGTAGGCGTCCTTGAGGGGGCCGGTGACCTTGCCGAGCTTGAGCAGATTGTCGGCTCGCTGGTCGCGGCGCATTTCGACGGCCTGGGCCGCGTGCATGAGCTCCATGCCGAGCATGTAGCGCAGGTTGTCGACGATGCGAAGAGAGCGCATGCCGGCGAGCGGCAGGTTGCTGGCGTGATCCTCGATGCCGTTGGCGAAGGAAGTGATGTCGAGCGTCGTCGTGTTGGCGAGCCAGCGGTTCTCGGCATCGAGCGCGGCGAAGGTCTTCTGTATCGTGGAGAACGCGATGGTCTTGACCTCGTGCGGCGTCAGGAAGCGGTTGAGACCCGTGAAGCCGGGGTCGACGATCTTGTAGAGGCGGTTCGTAATGGCGTGGGACATGTGGCACAGCGCCGCGGCCAGCATGTCGACGCCGAGAGAGAGGGTCGTGACCTCAAAGTTCGGGCTGACGGATGTGGTGCCCTCCTCGTAGAGGATGCAGGGGTTGTCGTCCGTGCGGTTGATCTGGAGTTCGAGGATCTTCTTGACGTACTCAAGAGAATCGTAGACGGAGCCGTTGATGGCCGCGCCGCAGCGGAAGGAGAGGGGGTCCTGCAGCGCGCGCTTGGAGTCGGGATGCTCGAGATAGCTGCCCTCGAGGAAGCGGCGGCACTCTGCGGCACAATGGATCTGGCCGGGCAGGCCACGCACCTCGTTCACGCGCTCGCCGAGCGGCTGGAGTCCGCCGTTGAGACCTTCGAGGTGCAGGCAGTAGATGGCGTCGCTCAGCTTGATGAGCTCTTCGACCTCCTTGACGAGCAGGACCACCATGGATTCGCCCTGCGCGTTCGAGGAGACGATGGAAAGGCCGTCCTTGGGGCCGAGGATCGCGGGCTCGATGCCCTCGGCGCGCATGGCGTCGATCGCGGGGATGATCTCGCCGTGATACTCGACCTCGCCCTGGCCGATCATGGCCTGACCGATCATGCTCATCGTGCTCACGTCGCCCTCACCGACGGCGCCGCGGCGCATGGCGCGGGGATGGATGCCGTGATTCAAAAACTCTTCGTACATTTTAAGAATGTTCGAGGCGATACCCGTGCGGCCGCAGAGGGCGGTGTTGAGGCGGATGCACATCATCGCGCGCACTTCTTCGACGCTGGCAAACGGCGCAACGCCGAGGGAGTGGCTGTTGATGAGGTTGCGGTTGTACTGCTCGAAAAAGTCCTGGCTGAATTCGCGGTCCTTGTTCCAGCCCACGCCGTGGTTCAGGCCGTAGACGGGCTTGCCGTCAGCCGCCATGTCAAAAAGCACCTGGCGGGATTTGTCGACGAGGGGGATGACCTCAGGGTCGATCTGCACGGGGCGGCGGTCATAAACGACGGAGTAAAGATCCTCCAGCGTCAGGCCTTTTCCGTTTAAGATCAGAGTTTCGCTCATTTTGTAAAAACCTCCTTGCGGTAAATAAAACAAATTGTTGTCACTTTGATTGTTTATATTATAATAGTGAGCCGTCAAAACAGCGTTGAAAATTATGAAAGAAAAAAATTTACCCCGTTCAAACGATTCAACGTTTTTCCAACTTTACTGTGCTATAGTGTCGTCATCGCGGGAAAGGCAACGAATTTTGCGGTAAGGAAGACGCAAAAATAGGCACCCCGCTCAAACTTCGCAGGGAGGAAGGCAGATCCCTCTCTGCAACGAAACAACAGGAGGAGAAAATGCTTACACTGATTGACAATATTACAATTGTCCTGTGCGTGGTCGGCATCTTTGCCATCAGCATCTTCATGAGCAAGAAGAACACTGATATGGAAGCCTATTATCACGCAAACAAGGCTCTGCCTTGGTCTCTCGCGGTCGGTACGATCGCTGCATCCTGGTACGGTGGCAACGGTACGATCGGTACGGTCGGCTATGTTACCACCATGGGCCTTTCCGCATTCTTTATCTGGTCCATCGGCGCGCACCTTGTGCGTTTCCCGCTGGCTCTGTGGGTTGCTCCCCGCATTTCCGTCAAGGTCAACTCCACGATGACCGAGCTGCTCGACCGTTTCTACGGCCGCATTGCTTCCTTTATCGGCGCGATTGTCCTGCTGGCGACCTGCCTCTCCATCTCTGAGATCGGCGCCTGCGGTTACGTCGGTGTTGCTGCGTGGAACATGAACAAGTTCCTCGCCGCGGCCATCGTCATTGCCATTTCCATCGGCCTTTCCTGCGTTGGCGGCCTGCTCGGCGTCGCCATCACCGATATGATCTTCTTCTTCCTGATGATCGTATCTGTCGCTTTTGTCTTCCCCAGCGCGTTCTACGGCGTGGGCGGCTTCGCTGCTCTCGACGAGATCTTCAGCACGGTTGATCCCGCGATGATGACCCCGTTCGGCGGCATCCCTCTGGGCCGTGCCATCGTGCTGATCCTCATCTGCATCAACGTCTATAAGGATCCCGCGTTCTATCAGCGCTTCACCGCTTCCAACGGGCCCAAGACCGGTAAGCGCGCGATGCTGACCTGCTTCTCCATCTGGCTGAGCATGGACGTTTGCCTGATGTTCACCGCTATCGTCATCCGCGCGATGGATCCCGCGCTGACCGTCCAGCCCGAGGTTGCTTACATGCAGCTCGTTCTCAGCGGTCTGCCTCCCGTTGGCCGCGGCCTGTTCGTCTTCGCGATGCTCGGCGCCATCATCTCCACGATGGATACCTACTATCTGGTCGGCGGCGAGATCGTGTCCAACGATATCATCGGCGTCCTGCGCAAAAAGCCCCTCACTGACAAGCAGTCCATCTTCATTTCCCGTATTGCCTGCGTGATCTTCGGTGTCATCGGCCTGAGCGTTGCGTTCAAGTTCAAGCTGGTCCGTGCTCGGGACGGTTGTCGCTGTAAAGGTAGCTGCCCTCAAGATCCTCACGGCAGCGCGCGGCACAGCGGATCTGGCCGGGCAGGCCGCGCAGTTCGTTCACGTCCTCGCGCATCGGCTCGATGTTGCCGTTGAGGCCTTCATAATCGAGGCAGAAGATGCGGTCGGACATCTTGACGAGATTCTCGACCTCGTGAACAAGGATGGCCGCGGTGCCCTCGCCCTGGCTGTTGGAGAGCATGATGGTGTGGGTGTCCTTGAGCTGGAGATGCAGGGGCTTGAGGCCCTCCTTCTCCATAGCTTCCTTGGCGCTCACGACCTCGCCCTTGTAGTTGACGTCCTCCTCGCCGATGAAGGCAAGGCCGATGTGGGTGATGGTGGTGATGTCTGCCTCGCCGACGGCACCGCGGCGCGGGATGCGCGGCGTGATGCCGTGGTTCAGGAAGTCGCGGTAGCTGTTCGCCAGGTCATCGGAAGCGCAGGATGCGCCGATGAGCATGTTGTTCAGGCGGATGACCATCATCGCGCGCACTTCCTCGTCCGTGTTGAACGGAGGAAGGCCGAGGGAGTGAGAGCGCAGCATCATACGGTTCTGCGTCTCCATGAAGTCCTCGTCGATGGTGACGTCCTTGTTCTGGCCGACGCCGCGGTTGAAGCCGTAAATGGCCTTGCCGCCCTTGGAGAGCTCCTGCATGATCTCGCGGCCCTTGGCGAGGCGCGCGTAGGCATCGGCTGCGATCTCGACCTTACGGCCGTCGTAAGCAACGTCATAGACGTCCTGCAAAGTCAGGTCGTGGCCGTTCAAAATCAAAGTGTCCATACTGCTTGTCCTTTCGTAATTTTCATTCAGTCGTTATGTTTAAGCATCGTGACCGCGGCCAGTTCTTCACTGGCGTTGATCTCGATTTGATCTCCGGTTTTTACTGCATTGTAAAATTCGTCCTCCACGCGGTCGACCATCGGGATCTCCATGATGATGGCCGTGGAGACGAGCACAGTGTCTGGCTCGCGCACAATAAAGCCAAGCGGCGCGGCGCCGTTGAGTTCGAGCTTGTAGAGCCCGTCCATCTGCACGACGGAGCTGCCCTTCCCGCCTGGGAAGACAAGAATTTTATCCTTAACGCTCACGCCCTCGAGCGCGTGACCGGCTTCGGTCACGACGCCGGTCTTCGGGTCGGTGTGGTAAAAGAGGATCTGGTCGGTGCAGGTGAGCACTTCACCTTTTACCCTGCCCGCGGCGATCTGGCGGCAGGAAAATGTCTTTTTCATCAGCACACCCTCCCCTGCTTTGCCCAGTGGATGCAGGTGGCCGTGTCGCGCACGGCCATGCGGATGTCCGCCGTTTCCATGTAGTATGCGCCCTTGGGCGAATCCGTCACACCGGGCTTTCCGGCAAGATAGCCCCAGCAACATGCCTCGTCCACGCAGGTGTCGGCGATCAGGTCCGCGCCAAGGTCCAGAAGCCGGTCCTCGAGGCCGCTTTCTTTCGCCTCGCGCTTGATGGCGGCGGACGTCAGGATATGGATGTCGGCCTTCGCCTTCTCGCCGCCGAGCAGTCGCTCGACTTCTTCGATCTGCGCATACGTGTAGTGCGGGCAGCCAAGAATGCAGTATTCGATGCTGCCGTCCGCCGAGGGAGAGAACGCCTCAAGCGTCTGCTCCAAGTCAGACTGTGTGATGCTGACCTCCCTTTTCGGCGCTTTGCCGCCGAAAAGGTCGAACCCGTGCGCGGCCTCCGCCGTGACATTTGGAATGTGGTAGAGGTCGTAGCTGCCCGAAACGTTCAGCTCCGCGCCGAGCGCGATGAGCGCCTCGGTGCTGATCTTCTCGGGAAGGCCAAGGAACGCCGGAATACCCTTGCCGATCTTCTTTCCGCAAAGGCCGAGGACGGCGTAGTCAAAGTCCGACTCCATCTTCGCGTCCACGCGGACGGCGACGTCGGCGAAGCGGTTCTCCTGCAGAAGCATCCCGTATTCGGGCGCGTAGCCTGTCACGGCAGCGCAGAGGGCGCTGGCCGCGCTCTCGCGGTTCGTGCGCGCGCCGAGAACAGCGTTGGCATAGATCGTAGCGTTCGTCTCGGAAAAGGCGATGATCTCGCCATACGACGGGACGTTATCGGCAAGATACGGCGTGCAGCAGTACGTCAAACGCGCGCCGAGGCCGCGGTAGATACGCTCGGTCTTTCGCATGTTTTCGACGGCGGCATCAGTCAGCCGAGAACGAAAATAGTCAACGGAATAGCCTGGGTTGACAGTCGGCGCGATGGCACAGGATGCGCCCGCGTCCAGGAGCTTGCCCGCAAACCAGATGTCGGCCTCCTGTGCGCTGAGCGATACATGCGCGCGGCTGACGGGAACTAGGCGCTCCGCGTCGAAGCACTTGCCCACGCCGATCTGGATCTGCATGGCCATGGCCTTACCCTTGCCGAACGCGCCATCCAGCATTTTCTGCTGGTGATCCGTGAGTTTCATGGACCTCTCCCCTGCTTACTTCTTGCCGACGTCCAGGTTGCCGGCCTCGGTGTCGTAGCCGGAGTAGAAGCCCTGGCCGGTCTTCATGCCGAGGTGGCCCGCGTCGATCATTTCCTTGAGCTTTGCGGGCGGCTTGTCTCGCTCGTCGCCGCTGGCGGCGTAGTAGGAATTTTCGATGTTGTAGATGGTCTGAAGGCCGATGAGGTCCATCAGCTTGAACGGGCCGATGTTGCTGTGCCACTCGGTCATCCAGCCGCGGTCGAACTCGGCGACGTCGGTGACATAGCCGTTGGCCCACAGGTACAGGCACTCGCGCTTGACAGCGCGCCACACGCGGTTGATGGAGTAGCCCTTGATCTCGCGCTCGGTGATGACGGGCTCAAAGCCGAGGGTGTGATAGTGCGCGATAGCGGCCTTCTTCGTCTCCTCAGACGTGCTGGGGTTCCACATCATCTCCAGATAGCTGTTGCGGATGGGGTCGTCGTGGTCGACGGAGAAGGTCATGGCCTTGCGCTCGTCGCTCACATCCTTATAGATATCGCTCATCAGGAGCGAGGAGGTGTTCGAGTTCAGATAGCAGTGCTTCGGGCAGACCTCGTCGAGCTGCTTGAAGACCGCCTGCTTGACTTCGATCTTCTCCGGCACGTTCTCAACGACGAGGTCAGCGTCCTTGCAGGCCTCTTCGAGCGTCGTCGCGTAATGGATGCGGTCGCGGACAGCGTCGGCCTCGTCCTTTGTGAGCTTCCCCTCTTCAATGAAGTGAGCGAGCCACTTATCGATCTTATTCTTGCAGGTGTCGATCGACGGCTGCGTGCGGCTGTAGCCGGTCACGTTCTTGCCGTAGAGCGCGTTGCGGAAAGCGATCATCGACCCCTGAGTGCCAATGCCGACAATGGTTACGTTTTTGATGTGATCTACTTCAGACATATTGCACCTCTCAAATTCCGGAGGGAGGAACTTCTGCGCCTCCGTTGTGATGATGGTAGTATAACACGCCATCGTTGAATTCGCGTTTATCTTTCAACGCTATCAATAAAATTTTTTTAAGGAGCCGCTTTCGGCCCGCTTTTAATGGAATGACCTGCCCTATCGCCCGCCAGATCAGCGAACGATAGAGCAAGAGAAGGCAAACCCGGAAAGGTCTGCCTTCTCTTGGAGCATTTGAATTACTTCTTCTGAGCAGGAGTCTTACCGAAGGTGAAGACCTGATACAGATAGCGCAGGAAGATCGCGGTGGTGGAGATACCGGCAACCAGCGGGGCGACCCAACCGATGATCCAGTCGATACGGTTGATGATGCCGAAGCTGTAGAACGCGGCCAGCGCCACATAGACAAGGCACAGAGCGCCGTCGATGCCGAGCCACTCGACTTTGATCTCCTTCTTGTACTCTTCCTCGCTGACGGGGCCGGAGGAGGTCATGATCATGCCCTTCTCAATGTTCACGCCGTCGGGCTTGGCAAATCCGGTGTTGAGAACCTTACCGAACTGGTTGCCAATGAGGAACGCTACGAAAGAAATAGGCAGAGACACGAGCATCGGATCGACGTTACCGCCGAGGGCTTCAATGCTGAGGGGATTAAAGTCAAACCAGAGCCAAGAGAGGATACCAACGATCATGGAGCAGAGGCCGGACATGTTGGTCTTCTTGCCATCGTACATGATGGCAGCCATCATGGGAACGAACAGCGCAGACATAGAGAGGCTCGTGACGAGGATCATCGCATCACGCGCTGCAGGACCCGCTGACTTTCCGCGGCGGCTTTATCATCACGGGCGCGGTCGAGGATGCGCTGGACTACGTCAAGAAGTTCCTGAGCATCCAGATCAACTCCCCCTCGGACAACCCCTGCATCATGCTCGACAAGAAGGATGTCTTTGTCAACTCGAACTTCGAGACGACGTCGCTCGTCATCGGCGTCGAGATGCTGGCTATCGCGCTGGCGCACCTGTCCCGCGCGGTCAACTACCGTCTGATCCGCATGTGCATGCCCGAGTTCACACACCTGCCGCGCTTCCTTGCCCCGCGCAACGGCAGCGCCCACGGCTATGACGAGGTGCAGAATATGCTCTCCTGCCTCGACGCGGAGAACCGCTATCTCACGACCCCGTCGTCCGTCGACTTCTATCCCATGCAGGGCTCCATTGAGGACCACGCGAGCAACC
>OIQM01000398.1_pt1 | contig 13244 bp, 15 predicted proteins | sample 1586021 | NCBI WGS metagenome assembly OIQM01 (sample SAMN02675049, study PRJEB24791) | human gut metagenome, SKBSTL061 | isolation source: stool | host: Homo sapiens | place: USA
CACCGCCCGTTTTCTTTCTCGGGAAAGAAAATGGGGGGTGTGATGGGCAGCAGCGTACCGCGCTGCATTCCTCCGCTGCACGAAGTGCAGCTACACGACAGCTCCCTGTGAGATGTGAAACACCTTGCCACTGAGCAAGGTCCCAAGTCTATCTTCTTCACAGCACGTGATAAACACCTGCCCGCCAAGGATGCGGTTGAGCACATACTCCTGCCGCTTCGGGTCAAGCTCGGACAGCACGTCGTCGAGCAATAACAGCGGTGTGCGGGATGTGATCTCGCGGTAAATCTCCCGCTCGGCGAGCTTGAACGCCAGCGCCGCCGTGCGGGTCTGGCCCTGAGACGAAAACTGCCTTGCGTTCACGCCGCCGATCGTCACGGCGATATCGTCCTTATGCGGGCCGGAAAGGCACATTCTTGATGCCCGTTCCGCCGCCGCGTGCGATGCCTGATGCGCGCGCAGCTGGTCGTAAATCGTTTCAATTGGCGCGAGCGGGTCAGAAATGGTCGAAACCGTCTGGTATTCGACGCCCAGCTCTTCCCTGCCGCCGGAGCATTCGCGGTGCGCGACGCCCGCATATTCCTTCAATCGCTCGCAGAACCGCGCACGGTAGTAGATGATGACCGCTCCGCTCTGCGCCATGCGCAGGTCAAATTCCGGCAAAGTATCAAGAAGCGATGGATACTCCTCGCTGTCGCGCAGAATGCGCGTCTTGTGCTCGTAGGCGCGGTGATAGTCGCTGAGCGCCTGCGCGTAGCGCGCGCGCAGCTGGCAGAGCGCGTCGTCCATGAACTTGCGCCGCGCCGCCGCGCCGTCGCGGATCAGCAGCAGATCCTCCGGACAGAAGTAGACCGCGCCGAGCACGTCGCTGAGGTCGCTCCCCTTTTTCACGGGCACCTTATTGATGAGAATTTTTCGTCTTCTCCCCGCGGCGAGCGCGATCTCGAGCAGAAAATCTCGGTTGCGCGCAAACGCGTTCGCCTTGATGCTGCATTCGCTCTTGCCGAACGAAATGAGCTCTTTTTCCGCCCTCGCGCGCGGTGAACGGGCGGAAGAGAGATAGACGATTGCTTCCAAGAGGTTCGTCTTTCCCTGCGCGTTCTCACCGACGATGACGTTGCAGTCCGGCGCGAACGTGACATTCAGCGCGTCGTAATTGCGAAAGTTCCGCAGCGCCAACGCGTCAATTCGCATAGGAGACCGTCAGCTCTTTGCCGTCGAAGGCGACCGTGTCGCCCGGACGGATTTTCTTGCCGCGCATCTTGCAGACCTCGCCGTTGACCGAAACGTCGCCGTTCTGGATGACGATCTTCGCCTCGCCGCCCGTGCCGACTAAATTCGCCAGCTTCAAGAGGTCCTGCAATTTGATAAATTCCGTGGTGATGGTAATGTCAGTCATAAAAAGTCCTTTACAAAGCGATTCCTATCAGAAATCGTTGTGCCATTTTATACGATATGGATTCAGTTTTTTGTCTCAATTTGCCTTCAGGCGCACGGGCAGCACCATGTAGAGGAAGTTCTCTTCGCCCTCGACGGGAACGATGATGGCCGGCGAAATGCCGGTGTTGAGCTCCATTCTCACGGTGTCGGCGGGTGCGTAGCGCAGCGCGTCCATCAGATAACGGTTGTTGAAGCCAATCTCAAGCCCCTGACCGTCGCCCGCGATGCGGCAGACGTCCTTTGCGTCGCCGTTGGCGGTCTTGGCGGACATCGTCACCTTGTCCTCGCCGAACTGGCAGCGCACGGGGCTCTTGAGCTTTTCACTGATGACGACGCTCACGCGCTCGAGGCTCTGGAGCATCGTCTTCGTGTCGACGACGACGTTGATGGGGTTTCTGCGCGGGATGGCGTTCTTATAATCGAGGAATTCACCCTCTAAGCGGCGGCAGATGAGCTCGGTCTCACCGACCTCGAAGAGAATATGGCGCTGGCCGAGCGTGATGGTCACGACCTCGTCGATCTCTTCGCAGATGCGCTCGACCTCATTGAGCGCCGTGCCGGGCGCGACGAACGAGAACGCGCCGCCCTCGATCTTTTCAAGCGCTTCCTTGCGAAGCGCAAGGCGGAAGCCGTCGACGGAGACGACGGTCAGCCCCTCGGCAGATACCTCGAACAGCGAGCCCATGTGCACGGGGCGCGCCTCGTTCGTCGAAACGGCGAAGCTCGTCTGCTGGATCATGGACTTGAGCGTCTTTTCGGCGATCTGGACGGCGTACTTCTCCTCGACCTCGGGCAGCTCGGGAAAATCGGCGGCGGAGAGGCCCATGATGTCGAAATCCGTGTCGCCGCAGGTCAGGTGGATCAAAAATTTGTCGTTTGCGGTGAAGGTCACGACGTCGTCGGGCAGTCTTCTTAAAATCTCGCCGATCAGGCGCGCGTTGACGACCAGCTCGCCGGATTCCTCGACCTCGGCGGCAAACTTCGTGCGGATGCCGGTCTGCATGTTGTAGCCTGAAACGGTCAGGCTCTCGCCGCCGCAGGTCAGCAGCAGTCCTTCGAGCGCAGGGATGGAGCTTTTCGCCGCGACGGCGCGGGAGGCGGTATTGACTGCATTTTGCAGCAGCAGCTTTTCGCAGGAGAATTTCATAGCGGCGTTCCTTTCGTAAAACGGATGATTTTTTCTTTTTTGGAAAAGAAAAAGGATAGTTTTTAGAAATAGCAGCAGTAGGGGCGCAAAAATGTGGAAAACCCAATTTTTGCCCGAAGTGGCAAGGAAAATTTATCCCTCCTGGGTTGTTGAAAAGTTCTATCACTTTCCACACCCAAAATTTTGAAAAAATGTTTCCACAGCTTCCCTCTGCACAACCCTGTGGATAATGTGGAAAACTTTGTTATCTCTTGGAGTTGATGTTAATCGTGATCTCTTTGATCGTCTGGTTGAAGACGGGATCGGATTTCATCTTCTTTTCGATCTGCTCGAGCGAGTGGAGCACGGTCGTATGGTCGCGCTTGCCGAACTCGCGGCCGATATCGGGCGTCGACAGATTTGTCATGCGGCGCACGAGGTACATCGCGGCCTGACGGGCGTTGACGGCCTCGCGGCTTCGAGACGGGCCCTTGATGACCTCTTCGTCGATGCCGAAGTAGCGCGACGTTTCAGTGATGATCATCGCCGCCGTGGGGGCGAGGTTCGCGTTCTTTTTCATAAAGTCCTCGACCGCGCGGTGCGCGGCGTCGGCGTCCATCTCGCGTCCGATGAGATCGCGGTAGGCGAGAATCTTGTTCATCGTGCCCTCGAGCTGGCGGACGTTGGACGTGACATTCTCGGCAATGTAACGCGCAATGTCGTCGTCGATGACGGTGCCCCACTGCGCGGCCTTGTTTTTCACGATAGCAAGGCGCGTTTCAAAATCGGGCGGCTGCACATCGACAAGTAAGCCCCACTCAAAGCGCGTGCGCAGGCGGTCGTCGAGAAGGTGCATGTCAGAGGGCGGGCGATCGGAGGTCAGGACGATCTGGCGTCCGGCCTCGTAGAGCGTGTTGAACGTATGGAAAAATTCGTTCTGCACCTGCTCCTTGCCCGCGACGAACTGCACGTCGTCCACGAGCAGCAGGTCCGCGTCGCGGTACTTCGCGCGGAACTCGCTGCCGCGGCCCGCGCGCACGAGCTCGATGAATTCGTTGATGAAATCATCGCCCTTGATGTAGATGATCTTCGCCGACGGGCGCGTCGTGCGGATCTGATGAGCGATGGCGTAAATGAGGTGCGTCTTGCCAAGGCCGGAGTCGCCGTAGATAAATAGAGGGTTGTAGTGCCCCACGCCGTCGGCCACGGCGCGCGCGGCGGCATAGGCCATCTTGTTCGATTCGCCGACGACGAACGTGTCGAACGTGAATTCGCCGGAATCGAGCAGCGCGGTGGACTTTTTGACCTCGGGCTCGAAAAGGGCGGTGCTCTCCGCGGTGGAGAGGAGCTTGACGTCGAAATCGGCGGAGTAAATGTCCCGCAGGGAATCCTTGATGCGGTCGGAGAACATGGATTCGATCGTGCTGCGCTTAAAATCGTTCGGGCAGTGGAGATAGAGCGTCCTGTCCTTGATGGACACGGCCTCCACCTCGTCGAACCACGTGGAGATGGTCGTCTCGGACAGGTCCTGGCTGAGGCGGGAGAGAACGATCTTCCAGATGTCTGCAACAGAGTTCACGGAAGCGCTCCTTTCTTTCTTTGGAATAAACGGCTGTGACAGCCGAAAATTTACTCCCTACATTATACCAAAAAACGCGCGCGAACGCAACACATATTCTAAATATAAAACGCTGTTTTTTGCAGTGCAAAAGCCCTGAAAAACAGGCAAAAGGACACAAGAGATAGTTGCATGTTTCGATACGCGCCACAAGGTTTTGCGGGAAATGGAAACATGCACCAATTTTTGCATTTTTGGTTGACAGAATGCGGCAAAACCGATATAATACTCCCCGTATGCCGCATCAATACGGCACTATTTTTATCAACTGCGGTCCGCGGGGAGCTTTCTCCGCCCGCCGTCGAGTAAGTGCAGCGCCTCAAAAAGGGGTGCTGCCGGTAAAATTTTTTTCAGGAGGTAAAACGAAATGGCTACTTCTCGCACCTATCAGCCCAAGAAGCTCCAGCGCTCCAAGGAGCACGGCTTCCGCAAGAGAATGTCCACTGCCAACGGCCGCAAGGTTATCGCCCGCCGTCGTGCACGCGGCCGCGCCCGTCTGACCCACTAAAGCGGGAGCAACTTGCGTATCGTATGCTACACATGAAACAATGAGGGACGGCCGATGAGAATGTGTTTCGATCGCCGTCCCTTGCAGGCTATGCGGAGAAATCCGCAAAAGCAAGGAGATCACGCGTGAAAAGCACCACCACCGTCAAGGAAAAATTACGAATTCCGCCGGATGTATGCCAAGGGCAAGTCCGGTGTTTCGTCCTGCCTTGTGGTGTATTACCGGAAAAACCGGCTCGGACACAACCGCCTCGGCGTCACGGTCAGCACCAAGCTCGGCCACGCCGTCGTGCGCAACCGCGTCCGCCGCCGCATCCGCGAAATTTTCCGCCTGAGCCAGGGGAAGATGAAGCAGGGCTACGACTGCATCGTCGTCGCCCGCACAAGGGCCGCCCACGCGGACTACTGGGAGCTCAAGCGCGCGTTTGAAAAAACGTGCAAAAAGCTTGATCTGTGGGAAACGCAGGCATGAAACGCTTTCTGCTGTTTCTCATCCGGTTTTACCGCAGGGCCATCTCACCCTACCGTCCCCCCTGCTGCCGCTTTATCCCCACGTGCTCTCAATACGCGCTCGAAGCGATCGAGAAGTACGGGGCGGTCAAGGGCGGCTGGCTTGCCTTCAAGCGTATCATGCGATGCCATCCGTTCTACAAGGGCGGAAAAATCTACGACCCGGTCCCGTGACCGAACTTAAAACCACGGAGGAAACCGAAGAATGTCAACCATCGGCTACTACATTTGCGTTCCCTTCGCCTGGGTCCTGCGCACCTTCTATGAGCTGACCGGCTCCTACGGCTGGGCTCTCGTGCTCTTCACGATCGTCGTGAAGCTCATCACGCTGCCCTTCCAGATGAAGTCGAAAAAGAGCATGATGCGCATGAATCTCTTCCAGCCCAAGGTGAAAGAGATCCAGACGAAATACGCCAATAATCCCACGCGCATGAACGAGGAGATGCAGCTCCTCTACACACAGGAGGGCGTGAACCCCATGAGCGGATGCCTCTGGAGCTTCCTGCCCTTCCCCATCCTCATCGCTCTGTATTCCATCATCCGTCAGCCGCTCAGCCGCTTCATGATGCTCTCCAAGGACGTCGTGACGGAGATCACGACCCTTGCCACCACCCTGGGCTACAATGCCGAGCTCGTGCGCAAGGGCTATGAGGAGATCGGCCTTGCCAAGTTCATTTCCGACAACTTTGCGGATTTTTCCGGCAAGTTTGACGGCCTTCTCAACGTGAACTACAACTTCCTCGGCCTTGACCTTACGGTCATGCCGGGGGATGTGTGGAAAGATTTCTTCACCGGCGGCTGGCCCGTGATCGGCGTTGTGCTGATCCCGTTCATTTCCGGTGCTTTGAGCTTTCTGCAGTCCAAGGCGTCCATGGCCGGCAACGTCGCCGCTGAGGGCAACGACGCCGCGGCCCGCTCCAGCCGCATGATGATGTGGATGATGCCGCTCATGTCGCTGTGGATCGGCTTTACGCTGCCCGCGGCTCTCGGCGTCTACTGGATCGTCAACTCGCTGCTCTACGCCATCCAGGAAAAGGTTCTGACCAAGTACTATAAGAGCCACATGGAGGACGAGCTCAGCGAGAAGGAAAAGCAGAAGCGCGACGACCGTCTGCGCCGCATGGAAGCCGCCCGCGAGCAGCAGCGTAAGTACGCTGCCGAAGAGGCTGAGAAGAAGAGCCTCAAGGAAAAGCGTGCGGAAAAGCAGGCTGCAAAATCCATGAAGAAGAAAAATTCCACGAACGAAAGCGGACGCGTCGGCGACCGCCCCTATGCCCGCGGCCGTTCCTACGACCCCGAGCACTACGGAGAATAATTGTAAGGAGCTTGTCTGAATGATCAAGTTTATTGACGTAACGGGCAAGACGGAGGACGAGGCCATCCAGAGCGCGCTCGCGCAGCTGAAGATGGACAGAGACGACGTTTCTGTTGAAATTCTTGAGCGCGCGAAAGCCGGATTCCTCGGCATCGGCAGCGCGCCCGCGCGCGTTCGCGTGAGCTATGACGACGGCAAGGCCGAAGAGGTCAAGCCGGTGGAAAAGCCTGCCGCACCCAAGCCCGAAAAGAAAGTTGAACCCGCTTCTGCGCCCAAGGCCGTGCCCATGTACGCGCCCGAGGTGCTGCAGAAAAAAGAATCCCGTGCAAACGACAAGCCGCGTACCGAACGCGGCGACCGTCCCGCGCGCGAAGACCGCCGCGAGAACCGCGCTCCCCGCGCCGAGCGCGCGGAGCGTCCCGCCCCGCAGCCCAAGCCCATTGTCGACCTCGGCGAAGAGTGCCACGACGAGAAGAGCGAGCAGATCCGCGCGTTCCTCAAGGGCCTTCTTGAGCACATGGACTCCGCCGCTGAGGTCAAGGTCTACGAGAGTGAGAAGGGCCGCTACAAGGTCTTCCTCGAAGGTGAAAAGCTCGGCGCGCTGATCGGCCGTCGCGGCGAAACGCTCGACGCCATCCAGCAGTTGACGAACTACAGCATCAACCGCGGCAGCGAGAAGAACCGCGTCCGCGTGCAGGTCGATGCGGAAAATTACCGCGAAAAGCGCGAGCAGAGCCTCGAGCGCCTGGCGGAAAAGGTCGCCGGCAAGGTGACGAAGTACCGCCGCAATGTCACCCTCGAGCCCATGAACGCCTACGAGCGCCACGTCATCCACACCGCGCTCCAGGATACGCCGAGTGTGACAACGTTCTCCATCGGCACCGAGCCGAACCGTCGTGTGGTCGTTTCGTACGATCGCACCAAGGCGTGATAAAAGGGGGCCATTCTCTTTCACAAAAGAGAATGGCCCCCTTTAGATCCCCCAAGAGAAAGGTTTCAGATTGGCGGTCTCGGGCGCGAATGACCTTTATGCCTCCGGAATGCAATATCTGCGCGCGGCAAAGCCGCGTTGAGCCCTGCTATACGATTTGATCTGCTCCTACTACCCGCTGCCGCTCTGCTGATCTTGCGCAAGTGCAGCCTAATCGCTATCTACCGATAGTGCGTATATCGCGGCGAGCGCAGCAAAGCCGCCTTGGCAGGAAAAAGCAAGATTGATAAAATTCAAAGTAGACGGAGATTGCGTAAGGGTAACGAATCGCAGGCAAAGCGACAGCGAAGATAGAAGCAAACCAAGTCGTGTAGAACCATCCCATGGCAGGCACCCGATTCCACAGGCCGTGCAGTTCTTCAAGCCCAAAGCTGGCAATGTAAACCTTTCTCTTGGGGGTTCAAAAGGGGGATATTCTCTTTCGTGAAAGAGAATATCCCCCTTTGACCCGTTCCCCATGCGGCATGGGGAACTTATTTCCTGTCAGCGACAGAAAGAATTTTATCCACCGCTGCTTTCGCGCCGCCGCAGCGGCGGAAGCTCTCACGAATATTCTGCGCGTTGGCGCGGTACGAGGGCGTTTGCAGAACGGCGTCGACCGCGGTGCGGATGGAGGCGGCGTCGGCTTTTTCGAGCTTGAGGCCCGCGCCAAGTTCGGCGACGCGGGCGGCGACGCCGCCCTGTTCGTTCGTCTGCGGGAAGAGAACGAGCGGCACGCCAAAGTAGAGACTCTCGCTCGCACTGTTCATGCCGCAGTGGGAGAGGAAGACGTCGGCTTTTTGCAGCACGGCGATCTGGTCGACGTGGGGGAGGGCGGTGATGTTGTCGGGAAGTGTGCCGAGGGCGGAACGGTCGATCTGCTCGCCGGTGGAGAGGATGACCTGATAGGGCGAGTCCGCGAACGCGGCGATACAGGCGCGGTAGAAGGGGAGAAGGTCGTTGTTGACTGTGCCCATCGAAATGTAGATGAGTACATCGTGGGTCTTTTCGACAGTTTCTGTCGCGGGGCGGATGGACGGGCCGACGAAGGCGTACTTGTCTGAGAACGTGTCGGCGCAGGGCTGGAACTCGGGCGAGGTGTAGACGATGGTGTCAGTCCGGTCGTCGTTCTGGATGATGTCGAGAATATTCTTGATGGGATAGCCGCGGTCACGCAGGCGCTGGAGATCGCGGTTGATCTTCGGCATGGCGAGCAGCATTTTGAGCATCTGGCCGCCGCTCTGCTTCATGACCTTGGCGGAATAGCGGTTGAAGGCAAAGGTCGTGGTCGAGGAGATGAACGGGATGCCGAGCTTTTTGGCGACGGCCTTGCCCCAGACAGCCATCGAGTCGGCGACGATACAGTCGGGCGCGTAAGCGCGCATGTCGGCGCAGACCATTTCGTCGAGGGCGAGGGTGGTCTCGACCAGAATGTGCGTCGAAAAGGCGATGTCCTTGCCGACGCGCGCGCCGTCGGCGGGCGTGAGGTGCTGTTCGCAGTCATACGGGTCGCAGGCGATGAATTGCGCGCCTGCGGCTTCGATGAGCGTGCGCATGGGTTCGTAGGAGTAGTAGCGGACCTCGTGACCGCGCGCGGTGAGCTCGCGCACGACGCCGAGCGTCGGGTTGGTGTGGCCGTAGGCCGGGATGCAGAAAAAGACGATCTTGCTCATTTGCTGTCGCCCCCGTTGTCCATTTCGGAAAAGATGCGCAACATATATTCCCGCTGCATGGCCTTGGGCAGGATGGCGATACCGCGCTCGTCGTCGCCGAGGACGAGCAGCTCGTCGCCGGGGTGAAAGCCGAAAATGTCGCGCGCTTCCTTGGGGATGACAAACTGGCCCTTTTCGCCGATCTTGACCATCCAGGCGTGCTTGCCCTGAGGTACTTCCATAAAATCAACCGCCTAAAGTATGATTAGTTATACTAATCATACTACAAAGCGTAAAAAAGTCAAGCCAACAGGCCTGATTTTTTTATTTCAATTCATGGCATCGGCGTTGAGCTTGAAGAGAAGCTCGACGCGGGCTTTGAGCAGCGGATGATTTTTGAGCGCGGGGTCGGCGGCGAGGAGCTGCTCGGCGGCGGACTGCGTCTCGTGCAGGAGCGATAAATCGCACGAGAGATCGGCGACGCGCAGCGACGGCAGGCCGTGCTGGCGGGAGCCGAAAAAGTCGCCCGGGCCGCGGAGCTTCAAGTCCTCTTCTGCGATGGCGAAGCCGTCGCTCGTGGAGGACATGACCTTGAGACGCTGCTTGTTTTCCTCACCCTTGTTGTCGGAGACAAGGACGCAGTAGGACTTGTGCCGGCCGCGGCCAACGCGGCCGCGCAGCTGGTGGAGCTGGGAGAGGCCGAAGCACTCGGCGTTTTCAATCAGCATGAGCGCGGCGTTCGGCACGTCGACGCCGACCTCGATGACGGTGGTGGAGACGAGCACGTCGATCTCATGCGCGGCGAAAGCGCGCATGACGGCGTCCTTTTCCTTAGGCTTCATCTTGCCGTGGATGGGGGCGATGCGAAGGTCGGGGAAGACCTCTTTTTGCAGCATTTCCGCGTAGGCGGTGACGGCCTTGCGCTCATCGGGGAGCTCGTCGTTTTCCGAGACCATGGGGCAGACGATATAGGCCTGACGGCCCTCGGCGACGAGCTTGCGCAAAAAAGCGTAGATACGCTCGTGATAGCTCGACGGGACGGCAAAGGTGTCAATCTTCTGCCGTCCGGGGGGGAGCTCATTTAGAATGGAGACGTCGAGATCGCCGTAGATCATCAGCGCGAGCGTGCGCGGGATGGGCGTGGCGGACATGACGAGAAGGTGCGGGTCGTCGCCCTTGGCGGACAGCGCGGCGCGCTGGTCGACGCCGAAGCGGTGCTGCTCGTCGGTGACGACGAGACCAAGATTTTGATACTGTACATCGGGCGAGAGCAGGGCGTGCGTGCCGATGACAAGGGAGAGTTCACCGGACCGGAGACGTTCATTCAGTGCACGGCGCTCCCTGGCCTTGGTCGAGGCGGTGAGCAGCGCGCAGGGGATGCCGAGAGGCTCCAAAAGCGGGGCGAGCGAGCGATAGTGCTGCTCGGCAAGGATTTCTGTCGGGGCCATGAGGGCGCATTGAAGACCGTTTTTCGCGGCCATGTAGATGGCGGCGGCGGCGACCATCGTTTTGCCCGAGCCGACGTCGCCCTGCACGAGGCGGTTCATCGGACGCTGACCTGTCAGGTCGCGCGCGATATCGCCGATGGCGCGGCGCTGTGCGCCGGTGAGGGAAAAGGGGAGAGAGGTGAAAAAGGGCGAAAGGTCGACTTTTTTGCACTGTTTTCCCGCGACGAACGTGCGGCGCTCGCGCAGGAGCTTGAGGCCGAGCGCGAGCAGGAAAAGCTCTTCGAACGCAAGGCGGCGGCGCGCGGCGGAGAGGGCTTCGTCGTCTGTGGGGAAGTGGATGTTTTCGTAGGCAAAGCGGGTGTGGCAGAGCTGGTAGGCGAGGCGGACGTCCTCAGGAAGGATGTCAGGAAGTTCGTCGACGCAGGCGGCGAGGCCCTGCTCGACGGCCTTGCAGAGCATCGACTGGCTGACGCCCGCGGTGAGCGGGTAGATGGGCATGATGCGGCCGGTGATCTGGTGCGCGCCCTCGCGCTCAAAGAGGGGATTGGTCATCTGCGGGCGGCTCGGCGTACCCTCGGCACGGCCGAAGAAGGCGTAGGCGTCGCCGGTGTGGAAGGTGTTTTTGAGGTAGGACTGGTTGAAATAGGTAAGTTCAAGCGCGCCGGTCTCGTCGACGGCGCGGAGCTTGACGAGGTCGAGCCCCTTGCGAATGCGCGAGAGCCTGGGCTCGCCCGCGATGACGGCGCAGACACAGGCATTCTCGCCGGGGATGAGGTCGGCGATCTTCTTGTACGCGCGGCGGTCGTCGTAGGCGCGGGGAAAGTAGGAAAGGAGGGAGCGCAGGTCGGTGATGCCGAGTTTGGCGAGCGACTTGGCACGCGCTTCGCCCACGCCCTTGATATAGCGGATATCGGTGTTGAGCGTCGCCATGCAGTGGACCCCCTTTACAAATGCGGTGTCTGTCTATTATAATCAACTTGGATGGAAATGAAAAGACCCTTTGCAAGGATGAAGAAAGGAGTATTGTCATGCAGAAGAAACATTCCGGAAAGATGGGCGCGATCGCGCTGCCGGTCGCACTGATCGCCGCGGCGGTCGGAGTCCTCTTATGGATGCTGACCGGTGCGCAGGGATACCGCGCGGCGGACTGGACAGACACAGACGGGCAGCGCTACTACCGCAACCTGGTGACGCATCAAGCCTTTGCGGCGGACGTTGACTGGGACGGGAGCGACGGCGCGGTGATCGTCATTCCCGATGAAGTGCACGGCTACAAGGTGACGGCGCTCGGCGGGTATATCGGCCGCGGTGTGCCGACGGCGTTTGCGCTGAACGCGCCGGAGATATGGAATACCCAGGTCGTCTTCGGTGACGAGAAAGTTGCGGCGGACGCGGAAAAGGACTATCCGAACGCGAAGATCGTCGACTGCACGGTGACACTGCGGCTTGGGAGGAACGTGAAAGCGCTGAACGAGGTTAGCTGCTTCGGCTGGCAGGGCTATGACGAAAACGGAGCCGAGACAGTGTGGCGTCTGCGCTGGAACGTCGAATGCGACGAGGGGAATGAGACGTTTTACGCCAAGGGCGGGCGGCTGTATCGCTGCGCGGATGGGGAGGCTGTGGAAGCGTTCCGCTGCGCGTGATGCAGCGCGGCGGCGATGCGTGGTTTTCCCTGCGTACCCGCAGGGGGGCGGCAAAGGGGGCCATTCTCTCACGTGAGAGAATGGCCCCCTTTAGATCCCCCAAGAGAACGCAAGGGGCCTTGCCCCTTGACCCCGCACATTGGCAGTTTTTATCTTGAAGAACTGCACGCGCTGCGCAATCAGGTGCGGTGTACATGGCTTCGCCATGAACCCCTACGTATCGTTACATGTTGCAACCGCGCCTTACTTCGTGAGGCGCGAGTGACGTTTGTCTGGCGGCAGACTGCCTGCGGGCGCGGCTTTGCTGCGCTCGCCGCGCTTTTCAGTCTTCTGCTGGAATTAGTTTGATGTGGGCGATGTAGTATTTGGCGGGGTCTTTGGGTGGGGGTGGTTTGAGAGTAAAATCTTCACAGGCGGGGGTGTCCGCCTCCCGTTTTTTGCAGCGCCTGCTGGTGCAGTGACCGTAGTACAATGCCCTGTATTCTCCATCGGTAAAGATATAATGTCTGCGAAAATGCTCGCAATCATTGCAGGTTTGCTTCTCCATGAAATCACCTCAATGCTCATCTTAGGACAATATGTCCAAAAAGTCAATAGGACATATTGTCTTACGATATAATCGCAGTGGTGATGTAAATGAAGTTACGGATTCGTGATTTGCGGGAGGATAAAGACTTCACGCAAAAGCAGATCGCAGAATTTTTGATGTGCGACCAGTCGCTCTATTCCAAATACGAGCGCGGCGAGCGAGCGCTTCCGCTGGAATACGCCGGGCAGCTCGCCGGATTCTACCATACAAGCATCGACTATCTCGTCGGCCTGACCGACGAAAAAGAACCCTATCCCCGCGAGAAACGCACCACCTAACCGCGGCGAGCGCATCAATGCCGCCTTGGCAGGCAGCAGCAAGATCGTACAAATCCAAAGTAGACGGAAATTAGGCTGTGCTTCCACAAGATCGGCAGAGCGGCACCCGCAAGGGGTGTGCCGCATCCGTAAGGCAGCAGAGCCGCCA
>OIQM01000435.1_pt1 | contig 12491 bp, 11 predicted proteins | sample 1586021 | NCBI WGS metagenome assembly OIQM01 (sample SAMN02675049, study PRJEB24791) | human gut metagenome, SKBSTL061 | isolation source: stool | host: Homo sapiens | place: USA
TCGGCGGCAGACTGCGTGCGAAATAGCGGCATTGCTGCGCTCGCCGCATTGTGGAATGCTCCGGTAGACGGTGATTAGGCTGCACTACCGCGAGACTGGCAGAGCGGCAGCGGATAATAGGAGCACACCAAGTCGTATAGCAGGGGCAAACGCGGCTCTGCCGCGCGCAGGCATTCCATTCCGGAGGCATAAAGACTGTCAAGCCCGAGACTGCCAATCAGTCCCTTTCTCTTGGGGGTCAAAGGGGGATATTCTCTTTCCGAGGAAAGAGAATATCCCCCTTGATCGCCCCCCCCTGCACGGTGCAGGGGAATAAGAACCAGCGCTGCCGCGCTGTAAACCCTCAGACGATAGGATCGTCAATATCTCTCGTCGCATACGCGTTCAGCGCCCAATCCGCTCGCGCGCCGGCGAGATACTCATAATACCCTTGTGCGCCGATCATCGCGCCGTTGTCACCACAGAGCTTGAGCGGCGGCATGTAGAGCCGGTAGCCGTGCTTTCGGCACTCCTTTTCGAGCTCTGCGCGGATGAACGAGTTCGCGGCGACACCGCCTGCGGCGACGAGTACCTTGCGCCCGCTTTGCTGCATGGCGAGCATCGCGCGCGGGACGAGCTCGTCGACAACGGCCTGCGTGAAGTCGCGCGCAAGCGCCGCACGGTCGAGCTGCTTTCCCGTCTGCTCGGCGTTGTGGGCAAGGTTTACGACGGCGGTCTTGAGGCCCGAAAAGCTCATATCGAGAGGGCACCCGTCAATCTTCGCGCGCGGCAGCTCGTAGACGCCGCCCTCGCTCTCGTGGGCGAGCTTGTCCATCGCCGCGCCGCCGGGGTAGGGAAGGCCGAGCACGCGCGCGGCCTTGTCGAAGCACTCGCCCGCCGCGTCGTCGCGCGTCGCGCCGAGGAGCGCAAAGTCCGTGTAGTCGCGCACGTCGACGATGAGTGTGTTGCCGCCGGACATGCACAGCGCCAGAAACGGCGGCTCAAGCTCTGGGAACGCTAAGTAATTCGCGGCGATGTGGCCGCGGATGTGGTGCACAGGGATGAGCGGCACATTCAGCGCGTAGGCCGCGCTCTTGGCAAAGTTCAGCCCCACGAGCACCGCGCCGATGAGACCCGGCGCGTAGGTCGCGGCCACGGCGTCGATGTCTTTTTTCTCGACGCCCGCCTCCTTGAGTGCCTGATCGGTCAGCACGGCGATGGCCTCGATGTGCTTGCGCGACGCGATCTCCGGCACGACGCCGCCGTAGAGCGCGTGCAGGTCGGCCTGCGACGCGATGGCGTCGGAGAGGATTTTGCGCCCGTCCTCGACGACCGCGACGGCAGTCTCGTCGCAGGAGGACTCGAAAGCGAGAATTTTCATTGCTGCGCCTCCGCTTCTGCCGCGCCGAATTCCTTCGTCATGATGATGGCGTCCTCTTTCGGGTGGTCGTAGTAGTTTTTGCGGCGGCCCTCGCCGCGGAAGCCGCGGCTGCCGTACAGCGCGATGGCGGCATAGTTGCTCTCACGCACCTCAAGCGTCAAGAACGCAAGGCCGCTGCCCTCGGCGAAGCGGATAAACACGTCGAGAAGCTGCCCCGCCACACCGCCGCGGCGGCAGTCGGGGCGGACGGCCATCTTGGTGATGCAGCCCTCGTCCGCGACGGCGAGCAGCCCCGCGTAGCCGACGACGCTGCCGTTTTCTGCATCCAGCGCGACTAAGAAGGCCGAGCACGCGTTTTCAAGCTCCTCTGCGAGCATGTTGCGCGACCAGGGGTTCGAGAAGCATGTGCGCTCAAGCTCGGCAACGTCATTCAAATATTCGTTCGTCATCGGCACGATGCGGACTTTTTTCTTTAACTGTTCCATTGGTTTCCTCCGGTCATTTGGCTTCCAGCCAGTTTATGCCCCAGTGGGCCTCGGCGGTCAGGGGAACGGAGAGGTGCACTGCGCCCTCCATCTCCTCGGTGAGGAGCCGTGCGACCGTCTCCTTTTCCTCCTCCGGGCACTCGACGATGAGTTCGTCGTGCACCTGCAAAATGAGCTTTGCCTTTAAGCTTTCCTTGTGCAGCCGCTCGTCGACGCGCACCATTGCGAGCTTGATGACGTCCGCGGCTGTGCCCTGGATGGGCATGTTGCGCGCGACACGCTCGCCGAACGAGCGGGTGTTGAAGTTGCTCGCCGTCAGCTCGGGCAGCGCGCGGCGGCGGTGCATCAGTGTTTCAACGTAGCCGCGCTCCTTCGCCTGCGCGACGACCTCATCCATATAGCGGCGGATGCCGGGGAAGCGCTCAAAGTACGTCTCGATATATTCCTTCGCCTCGTACACCGGCACGCCGATGTCCTGCGCGAGCGAGAAGGCGGAAATGCCGTATACGATGCCAAAATTCACGGCCTTCGCGTGCGAGCGCATCTGCTTGGTGACCTGATCAGTCGGCACGCCGAAGACCTGCGCGGCCGTGACGGTGTGGATGTCCTCGCCGGTCAGAAACGCCTGCTTCATCGCCTCGTCGTCCGCGATGTGCGCGAGCAGCCGCAGCTCGATTTGGCTGTAGTCCGCGTCGACGAGCACGCAGCCGCTTGCTGGGACGAACATGCGGCGGAATTCGCTGCCGAGCTGCGTGCGCGTGGGGATATTCTGCAAATTCGGCTCAGTCGAGCTCAAACGGCCCGTCGCCGTGACGGTCATCTGGAAGCTCGTGTGGATGCGCCCGTCGGGCGCGATGACCTTCAAAAGACCGTCGCAGTAGGTCGAGCGGAATTTCGCGTACTGGCGGTACTGCAAAACCTCTTCGACGATGGGATTCTCCCACCGGAGCTTTTCGAGCACGTCCGCGTTCGTCGACCAGCCGGTCTTCGTCTTTTTGCCGTGCGGGAGCTGCAATCTCTCAAAGAGCACCTCGCCGAGCTGCTTGGGGGAATTGATGTTGAACGGCCCGCCGGCCTCTTCATAGATGTGCTGCTCGAGCGTCTTGAGCTGCACTTCCATCTCGCTGCCGAAGGCCGCGAGAGCGTTCGCGTCCACGCGCATGCCCGCGTGCTCCATGCGCGCGAGTACGGCGCAGAGGGGCAGCTCAACCTCATAATAGAGCTCGTGCAGCTCGCGCTTCTCAAGTTCGGGGGCAAAGGCCTCATACAGCGCATCGACGGCGCTGGTATAGACGTGGAAGGCCGTCTCGGCCTCGGCCGTGTCGCCGAGCATCGAGAAAGCGTCTGGATCTAAGTGCTTCGGCTCGGCAAGCGTCTGGTGGAAGTAGGCGGCGAAGAGCGACGCGATATCGTACTTGCCCGCCGTCGCGTCGAGCAGGTACCCTGCGAGCGCGGTGTCAAAAATGAACCCTTCGATGGGAAGGTCGTTTTCGAGCAGCGTGCGCTGGAGGTCCTTGACATTGTGGCTGACTTTCTTGATATCATCCGAGAACAGGGCGCGCAGCAGCGCGTTCCAGTCGCCCTCGTAGCGGCTGAAGTAGAACTCGGCAGAGACGGCGGTCGATTCGCCTGCAACGAAGTCGACGATCACGCCGGAAAGGTCCGGCAGCGCCAGCAGCGTCACGTGCTCCGCCTTGCGGAAGAGCGAGAGATATTCCTTGGCCTTTTCCACCGTGGTCACAGCCTCGGCGGTCACGGTGAGGTCGACCGGCTCCTCGGCGGCGGGGATGTCGGCGGGCGGCTTGAGACCGTATTTGTCGATGAGCTTGGTAAATTCCAGCTTCATAAAGAGCGGATAGAGCGCGTCTGACGGCGCCTTGCGCAGATTGTCCTGCGGAGAAAATTCGAGTGGTGCGTCCGTCACGATGGTCGCGAGGTGGAAGCTCTGGCGTGCGCTCTCCTCGCCCTCGGTGAGCTTTTTGATGACGTTCGGCTTGGCCTCGATATCGGGGAGCAGCCGGTAAATTTCGTCGATGCTCTGGTATTTCTGGATGAGCGCCATCGCCGTCTTTTCGCCAACGCCCGGCACGCCGGGGATATTGTCGCTCGCGTCGCCCATCAGGGCTTTGAGGTCGACAATGTGGATGGGTGCAAAGCCGTAGACCTCACGAAAGCTCTCGGGCGTCATGTCCTTCGTCGTGGTCTGGCCCATGCGCGTGGAAATGAGCTTGACGGTCGTGTGCTCGGTCACGAGCTGCAAAGAATCCTTGTCTCCCGTGGCGACGACACAGTCCCAGCCTGCGCTTTCGCACTTGCGCGAGATCGTGCCGATCAGATCGTCGGCTTCAAAGCCCGCGAGCTCGTAGCGGGGGATGTTCATCGCGTCGAGCACGTCCTTGAGCACCGGCATCTGCATGGCGAGCTCTTCGGGCATGGCGTGGCGCGTGGCCTTGTAGCCCTCGTACTCGAGGTGGCGGAACGTCGGCTCGCGGCGGTCGAAGGCGACGCACAGCGCCTCGGGCTTTTCCTCGTCGAGTAAGCGGCCGAGCATCGTCAGAAAGCCGAAGATCGCGTGGGTGAAAAACCCGTCGCGCGTGGTGAGCGGACGGACACCGTAATAGGCGCGGTTGATGATGGAGTTGCCGTCTAAAACCATCAGCTTCACGGCATGCACCTCCCAAAATGCAAATTTTTACTAAATATAGTATAGCGCAAAGCAAACAAAAACACAACAGAAACCGGAGGAACTCTCGGCGCGGAGTGAGAAAGTGTGGTAAAAATAAACAGGACACTTGCAATTTCTTGTCGGGATGTTTATAATATTGACTGAAAATCTGTTTTGCTTCCTAATTTTTTGTTAGGAAGCGGGCGGAAAAACAAAAAAGAAAGGGAGAAAATCATGGAAAAGCTATTTAAGCTGAAGGCCAACGGTACTACGGTACGCACCGAGATCCTTGCCGGTCTTACCACGTTTATGACCATGGCCTACATCATCGCGCTCAACCCGAACCTGCTGACCAACTTTGCAGTGGGTACGCCGCTGTGGAACGGTGTGTTCCTTGCCACCTGCATCGCCTCGGCGATCGGCACGATTTGCATGGCGTTTTTCGCCAACAAGCCGTTCGTCATGGCGCCCGGCATGGGACTCAACAGCTTCTTCGCGGTGGTCGTCGCCAACATCGCGGTCATCAACGAGTGCGAGTACGAGTCCGCGTTCCAGGCGGCGCTCGTCATCATCCTTGTCGAGGGTATCGTGTTCCTCATCCTCACGCTCTTAAAGGTGCGTGAGAAGATCGTGGAGGCCATTCCTCTCGGCGTGCGCTACGGCATCGCTCCCGCCATCGGCCTGATGCTGATGAACGTGGGCCTTGGCTCCAACGTCGGTATCTACTCTGAAAACGGCGGCCCGTTCTACATGATGCGTGACTTCTTCGGCGCGCTGACGCCCAGCATCATCAAGGGCAACATGGGCGCGGGCTACGATGCGATGGTCCTGACCGTCGTGACCGCGTTCCTCGGCGTTTTCGTCATGGTCGTCCTCGCCAAGAAGGGCGTGAAGGCGGCAGTGCTGCTCGGCATGCTGTTCTCGTCCGTCATCTACTGGGCGGGCAGCGCCATCTTCCTGCACGTCAATCCGTTTGCGAGCCTCGCGACTGCGAGCTTTGTCCCGCCTTTCGCCGACATGGTCTCCACCACGCTTTTCAAGTTTGACTTTGCGGGCTTTGTGAACATCGGCTGGTTCACCGCCATCACGCTCGTCATCACCTTCTGTATGATCGATATGTTCGACACCATCGGCACTCTGGTGGGCACCGCCTCCCGCGCCGGCATGGTGAATGAGAAGGGCGAGATGCCCAACATGAAGGAGGCCCTGCTCTCCGACGCCATCGGTACGGTCGCGGGCGCCTGCACCGGTACCTCCACCGTCACCACGTTCATCGAGTCCGCCTCCGGCGTGGAAGCGGGCGGCCGCACGGGCCTGACCGCGCTCACCGCGGGCATCCTGTTCCTCGCCTGCATGTTCCTCGCCCCCATCGCCGCCGTCATCCCCGGCGCTGCGACCTCCGCCGCGCTGATCTATGTCGGCGTTCTGATGCTCCAGGGCCTCAAGAATGTGGACTTCAGCGACATGGACCAAATGCTGCCGGTGTCCATCATGCTCATCGGTATGCCGATCTCCGGCTCCATCGGCCACGCCATCGGCCTGGGCCTCATCTCCTACACCTTTGTCAAGGTGTTCTCCGGCAAGGCTAAGGACGTCAGCGTTCTGACCTACGTGATCTCCGCTCTGTTCCTTGTCAAGTTCTTCGCCGTCGTGTAAGTGTGTGAAAAACCCTTAAAAAGAGCGTCCCGAACGGGACGCTCTTTTTTTCTGCGCCGCGGTATGATATCATGACGAAGATACATAGGATAATAGGAGCGCACGGCGGAAAAACCTTGAAAAATCAAGGATTGCAACTGCCGGTTGACAAATTTGACAGTGCGCTTTCTTTCCCGCAACCGCGAAATAGGCTATGATAACGCCATCCAGACGGCGCGGGACCGCGCCTTAGAATTCAGGAGGAAGACGATATGATCTTAGCGGATAAAATCATCACGCTGCGCAAAAAGGCGGGCTGGTCGCAGGAGGAGCTGGCAAGTCAGCTCGGGGTGACGCGCCAGTCGGTATCCAAGTGGGAGGGCGCGCAGTCCGTGCCCGACCTTGACAAGGTGGTGCAGATGAGCCGGCTGTTTGGCGTGAGCACCGACTATTTATTGAAGGACGAACTCGAAGAAGAGGAGTTCCTCGAATCCGAGGCGGACGAAACGCCGCTGCGGAGAGTGACGATGGAGCAGGCGGCGCGATACCTTGCGCTGCGCAAGGCCTGCGCGCCGAAGATCGCACTGGCGGTGGCGATGTGCATCGTCTCGCCGGTCGTGATCATTTTTCTCTCCGCCATGGCGGACGCGGGCCTGGGCGGTATTTCGGAGGATCTGGCCGCAGGTCTCGGCGTGAGCGTCATTTTGGTGCTGGTCGCCATTGCGGTGGGGATGTTCCTCTCGTGCGGGGCGAAGACGAAGGAATTCGACTTTCTTGAAAAAGAGCCGTTTGAGACCGAGTACGGCGTGAGCGGCATGGTGCGCGAGCGGCGCAAGGCCTATGAGCCGACCGCCTCGCGCTGTACGATCCTCGGCGTGGTGCTGTGCATCCTTGCTGTCGTGCCGCTGATGCTCGGGGTCGGTCTCGCGTCGTCCGATGTCGCCGCGCTGCTCGTGCGCGTCGCTCCGGCGGATGTTTACGCCGCGGCGGCGGTGGATGCGCTGCTGCTTCTGGTCGCCTGCGGCGTGGGCGTGCTCGTCTGGAGCGGAACGTACACCGGCGCGATGGACCAGCTGCTCGAGGAGGGCGACTACACGCGCAAAAAGAAGGCGCGCAGCGGCGTAATGAGCACGGTGTCGCTCATCTACTGGCTGAGCGTGACGGCAATTTTCCTCTTCTACACCTTCGGCCCCAGGGGAAACGGCCAGCCGCAGTATAGCTGGTTTATCTGGGCCGTTGGCGGCGTACTGTATGCGGCGGTGATGGGTATTGTGTCGCTCGTGCTGTATCACAAAGATAAAATGTAAAGCAGACTTGACAAATGGGAACGACAGTGATATCCTACAAGTAAAGCAAACTTGACATTCGCAAAATGGCTCTTGACAGTTGGAAATCACATGATATTATTCTGATATCACAAAGATATTCGAAACGGCTGCAAGAAGAAAAGAGGGAGAACCTTATGCTCTATATTGAACACCTGACCAAGACCTTCGGCGAAAAGAAAGCCGTGGATGATCTGTCGCTCCACATCGCGCCAGGAGAGATCTACGGCTTCATCGGCCACAACGGCGCGGGCAAGACCACGACGCTCAAATCCGTCGTCGGCATCCAGCAGTTCGATTCCGGCAGGATCACGATCGGCGGGCACTCCATTCAGGACGATCCCATCGCCTGCAAGAAGATGCTCGCCTACATCCCGGATAACCCCGACCTCTACGAGTTTATGACGGGCATCCAGTACCTCAATTTTATCGCCGACATCTTCGGTGTGGAGGAAAGCGCGCGGCAGGAGCGCATCCGCAAGTATGCAGACCTCTTCGAGCTGACGACCGACCTCGCGCAGCCCGTCGCGGCCTATTCCCACGGCATGAAGCAGAAGCTTGCCATCATTTCGGCGTGGCTGCACGAGCCGAAGCTCATTTTGATGGATGAGCCGTTCGTCGGCCTCGACCCGAAGGCCTCACATATCTTAAAGGGCATGATGCGCGAGGTGTGCGACGCGGGCGGCGCGATCTTCTTCTCGACTCACGTGCTCGAGGTGGCCGAAAAACTCTGCGACAAGGTCGCCATCATCAAGGGCGGCAAGCTCATCCGCTCCGGCACGATGGAGGAGGTCAAGGGCGACGACTCGCTCGAGGAGGTCTTCCTTGAGCTGGAGGGCGAATCATGCTGAAAACGCTCGTCAAGAAGCAGCTGATGGAAATTTTCCGCAGCTACTTTTATAATGCCAAAACCAATAAAAAACGTTCGACGGCGAGGATTATCGCTTATATCCTGCTCTTTGCCGCGTTGATGATCGGCCTCGGCGGGATGTTCACGGGGCTTTCCGTTTCGCTCTGTGCGCCGCTTACGCAGGCGGGGATGGGCTGGCTCTATTTTGCACTCATGTCGCTGCTCGCCATCTTTCTCGGCGCGTTCGGCAGCGTGTTCAACACGTATTCGGGCCTGTACTTCGCTAAGGACAACGACCTGCTGCTGTCTCTACCCATCCCGGTGCGGACGCTGATGGCCTCGCGGCTGCTGACGGTCTATCTCATGGGCCTCATGTACTCCGCGGTCGTCATCCTGCCCGCGGTCATCGTCTACTGGGTCACGGTCTCGACGGCGCCGATGGTGCTCCTCGGCGGCGTGCTGCTGACGGCGCTCATCTCAATCTTCGTGCTCACGCTCTCGTGCGCGCTGGGCTGGGTCGTGGCGAAGGTGAGCCGTAAGCTCAAGCACAAGAGCTTCATCACGGTCATCGTCTCGCTCGCGGGGCTTGCCATCTACTATTTCTTCGTCTTCAAGGCGCAGACGGCCATCGAGCAGCTCGTCGCCAACGCCGCGGTCTACGGTGAGAAGATCAAGGGCGCGGCGCACCCGCTCTACGTCTTTGGCCTGACCGGTACGGGCGATGTGACAGCGATGCTGCTGAGCGCGGCGGTCATCCTCGCGCTGTTTGCGCTGACGTGGACGCTGCTCTCGCGCAGCTTTTTGCAGATCACGACTGCGTCGGGCGCATCGGGCAAGGCTGTGTACCGCGAAAAGGCCGTCAAGCGCCGGAGCATCGATGGGGCACTTTTCGGCAAGGAGCTCGCGCGCTTCACCGCGAGCCCGAACTACATGCTCAACTGCGGGCTTGGCATCCTGCTGCTGCCAGTCGCGGGCGTGGCGCTGCTGATTAAGGGCGGGGAGCTCCTGCTGCTTTTGCAGATGGCCTTCGGCGATCGCGGCGGCTGCGTGGAGGTACTGCTCTGCACCGGCGTGTGCGCCATTGCGTCGATGAACGACATGGCGACGCCGTCGGTCTCGCTCGAGGGAAAGTCCCTCTGGCTTGCGCAATCGCTGCCCGTCAAGCCCTGGCAGGTGCTTCGCGCAAAGCTCAAGGTACAGCTTGCGCTCACGGCCCTTCCAGCACTCGTGCCGCTTGCCTGCATGGCGTTTATCCTGCCTGTGACGGCGGCGCTGCCGCTCGTTTTTGCCGAGGCACTCGCGTACATCGCATTTTCTGCGTGCCTGGGGCTGACGCTCGGCGTCGCGCGTGCAAACCTGACGTGGACGAGCGAGCTCATGCCCATCAAGCAAAGTCTGGCCGTGACGATCGCGCTGTTCGGCGGCTGGCTCTACGCCATCGTGTTCGCGGGGCTCTACCTCTGGCAGGGGTGGAAGCTCGGCGCGGCTGCGTATCTTGCCATCGCGGCGGCGGTGACGCTCGCGGTGACAGCGCTGCTTCTTCGCTGGCTCAAAACGAAGGGCGCACAGCGCTTTGCGATGCTGTAAAGGAAAATAAAATGAGAGAGTGCGGCGGTCGAAGAACCGCCGCACTTCTTTTATATAGGCGGGGGCAAAAATTTACACAGTTCGTTCTTGCGGAAAGCGGCGGACCATGCTGTTATGTGACTACACTCACAAGTAGACTTTGAGGCGTGATCGATATGCTGCTGCGCGGCAAGCAGGCGAGCGGACTTTTGACGCAGCAGAAGATGCTGCGCGCCGCCGTAAAGCTGTTTTTGGAAAAGAGATATGAAAGAACCACCACCGCTATGAAGATGCTCAGCAGACCAGTCAGATAAATATAGCATCGATGAGTGTCACATTGACTGTTGAGCAGGGCAACCATACTGCCCCATCCGCGCCGCACTATGACGTTGCGGTCTCTGACGGCGCGCACGGCAGCGTTACCGTCAGCCCAAAGTCTGCCTCCAAGGGCAGCACTGTGACCGTCACCGTCACGCCCGATAAGGGCTACGCGCTCGAAACGCTGACGGTCACCGACAAGAACGGCAGCGCGCTCGACCTGACCGACCAGGGAGGCGGAAAGTACACTTTCACCATGCCGTCCAGCCCCGTGACCGTCGCCGCGACGTTTATGGACGACAACACGATGCTCAACTTCTTCGTCGACGTCCCCGCGGGCGCGTACTACTATGACGCGGTTCTCTGGGCGACGGAGGGCGGCATCGTCACCGGCACGGACGCGGTGCACTTCTCGCCGGCCGCTTCGGCACGAACGACTTCGTCACGCGCGAGCAGGTCGCGGCGATGCTCTACCGCTTCGCCAAGGCGCAGGGAATGGACACGACGCAGGGTGGCATGGCCGCGCGCGAGTTTGCGGATTTCGAGTCCGTCTCGTCCTATGCGCTCGAGGTGATGGACTGGGCTGTCAACACGGGTGTGCTCAAGGGCGACAACAATCGCCTCCTGCCGCAGGACAACTGCACCCGTGCCCAGATCGTGACGATGCTCTACCGCGCTGGGCGAAAAGTGAGCGATACTATATAATATAGGAAAAGAGGACGGCTAAAGCCGTCCTCTTTTTTCAGCTCTCCATGTGCTTGCCGAGAAAGCCTGCGATGGCCTGCGCGAGCTTGTACTCCGTCTCACCTGCGGCCGATTCGCCCTCGGTGCCGATGAAGACCACGAGCCCGAGTGCGTCGCCCTCGGAGATGATGGGCGCGGCGATGGTCGCGCAGTAGCGGTCGAGCGACTCGGTGACGAACACGCTGCGCTCGCTCGGCACGGCGCGGTAGATACCGCGGTCCTCCATGATCTGCTCGAGCTGCGGGCTGATGCGCTTGCCGATAAGGTCGCGGCGCGCGCTGCCCGCCGCGGCGATGACGCTGTCGCGGTCGGTCACGGCCACGCTCGTGCCGGTCGACTTGCTCAGCGTGTCGCACAGCTGTGCGGCAAACTCGTCCACGCCGCCCATGAGCGAGTACTTCTTAAAAATGACCTCCCCGTCCTTGCTCGTGTAGATCTCCAACGGGTCGCCCTCGCGGATTCTCATGGTGCGGCGGATCTCCTTGGGAATGACAACGCGGCCAAGGTCGTCGATCCGTCTGACAATTCCGGTTGCTTTCATCTATCAAAACTCCTTTTATACTCGATAAACTGCACTTAGTCTTTGGAAAAGCCGCCAATTTATCCAAAGCCGCGGCTGGAAGATTTTGCAGCGCGCTGAGGATGATGTTTTTTAACAAAATAAGGTGAAAGAGGAGCGAATGTGGATATTGTGCACAGCTAAGGGCGGATTTTAGATGATGAAACTGAAAGAAGTGACAGACCAAAAAAACTTTGAAAAATACGCTTGACATTTCCTGGGATGCGTGTATAATAACGTACTGTTCCGCGAATGGAGCGTGCACCTTGTAAATTAAACAACGAAACTTTGACAAGCACCAGATGAAAAACTGTGCGAAATGCACAGAGCTTGCGGAGGACCGGTTAAGTCAATTACGGTCTGAAGTAAGGATAAAAAGTTTTAAGCTATGACAAATAGCTCGATAAAGATTAGCTCAGACTTAGGTCTGTGTTGATACCATTTTATTGAGAGTTTGATCCTGGCTCAGGACGAACGCTGGCGGCGTGCTTAACACATGCAAGTCGAACGAGAATCTACTGAAAGAGTTTTCGGACAATGGAAGTAGAGGAAAGTGGCGGACGGGTGAGTAACGCGTGAGGAACCTGCCTTGAAGAGGGGGACAACAGTTGGAAACGACTGCTAATACCGCATGACGCATAGGGGTCGCATGATCTTTATGCCAAAGATTTATCGCTTCAAGATGGCCTCGCGTCTGATTAGCTAGTTGGCGGGGTAACGGCCCACCAAGGCGACGATCAGTAGCCGGACTGAGAGGTTGAACGGCCACATTGGGACTGAGATACGGCCCAGACTCCTACGGGAGGCAGCAGTGGGGAATATTGGGCAATGGGCGCAAGCCTGACCCAGCAACGCCGCGTGAAGGAAGAAGGCTTTCGGGTTGTAAACTTCTTTTGTCAGGGACGAGTAGAAGACGGTACCTGACGAATAAGCCACGGCTAACTACGTGCCAGCAGCCGCGGTAATACGTAGGTGGCAAGCGTT
>OIQM01000459.1_pt1 | contig 11994 bp, 9 predicted proteins | sample 1586021 | NCBI WGS metagenome assembly OIQM01 (sample SAMN02675049, study PRJEB24791) | human gut metagenome, SKBSTL061 | isolation source: stool | host: Homo sapiens | place: USA
TCGCTGCTGCTCAGGATGTTCTGCGCGCAGCGGGAGGGAACGCTTTTCGACCGCGCGGTCTGCAAGCTCGGCACCATCACGAGCTGCATTCCGGAATTCTGGCTGTCGCTGCTGCTCATTCTGATCTTCGCCATCGAGCTGCGCATGCTGCCGAGCTCCGGGGCCTACTCCATCGGGCAGCAAAATAACATCGCCGACCGCGCCGCGCACCTCATCCTGCCGCTTGCGGTCGTGGTGCTCGGGCACCTGTGGTACTATGCCTACATGATCCGAAACAGGCTTCTTGACGAGATGCGCGCGGACTATGTGCTGCTTGCCAAGGCCAAGGGCCTGACGCGCCGCGCCGTGATGCTGCGCCACTGTCTTCGAAACACGATGCCGACGTACTTAAGCATCATGGCCATCTCCGTTCCCCATGTGCTGGGCGGGACGTACATCGTCGAGACTGTTTTTTCCTACCCCGGCCTCGGCACGCTGGCCTATGAGAGCGCGCGCTACAAGGACTACAACCTGCTGATGCTGCTGAGCCTGCTCTCCGGCGCGCTCGTCATTCTGTGCAGCATCATCGCACAGACGATCAACGAGCAGATCGACCCGCGCATCCGCGCCGAGCAGGCCGTGCGGGAAACGGAGGCGCAGCCATGAACGACCGCTTTCAAATCGTCGGCGCGCGACCGCTGCCGGAGGCCGCACCCACGAAAAACAGGCATTCCCTGCGCGGCAAGCCTGTCGCCTCCGCCATGATTTTATCGCTCATCGCGCTCGGGTGTCTTTTCTGCGAGCTTATCATGACGAAGGACCCGACGTATCTCGACCTGGCTCACTGCTCGGCCGCGCCGTGCCGCGAGTTTCTGTTCGGCACGGACACGATGGGGCGCGACATCTTCTCGATGATCTGGTACGGCGGGCGGCTGTCGCTGTTCATCGGCGTCGGCTCGACCGTCATTTCGACGCTGCTCGCGATCCTCTTCGGCGCGGTCAGCGGACTTGCGCCCAAATGGCTCGACGCGCTGCTGATGCGCCTGACCGAAATTCTTCTCAGCGTGCCGAACCTGCTGCTTGTCATCTTCCTGCAGGCAGTCATCGGCACGCCGAGCGCGTGGAGCATCGCGCTCGGCATCGGCCTCACAAGCTGGACGAGCATCGCCAAGGTCGTGCGCACCGAGGTCAGGCAGCTACGCGCGAGCGAGTACGTCATCGCGGCGAAGTGCATGGGCGGCAGCTTTTTCCACATTCTGCGGCGTCATCTCGCACCGAATTTCTTCTCGTCCATCCTCTTCATGGTGGTGATGAATGTGCGCAGCGCCATCATCGCCGAATCGACGCTCAGCTTCATGGGCCTCGGCCTGCCCATCGAGGTCGTGACCTGGGGCAGCATGCTCTCGCTCGCGGAAAAGGCGCTGATGACCGACGCGTGGTGGATCTTGCTCATCCCCGGCGCATTTCTGGTCGTGACGCTCCTTTGCATCACGACCCTCGGCGACTACCTGCGCAGCCGCACGAGCAGAAAAGAAAGCAACCTGTAAATAGCAAAAAGAAGGCACAGCCGCTCGGCTGTGCCTTCTTTCTATTTATGGAGTTTACTGCGCATTCAGGATGTGCATGAACTCTTCGCCCGTGATGGTCTCCTTCTCGTAGAGGTACTGCGCCAGCTCATCGAGCTTCGCGCGGTTCTCGGTGAGGATGTTCACAGCCTTTTCGTGCTGTTTTTTCACCAGCTCCACGACGCGCTGGTCGATCTTCGTCTGCGTCTCGGCAGAGCAAGCGAGCGATGCGTCGCCGCCGAGATACTGATTGTTGACCGTCTCAAGCGCGACCATGTCGAAGTCGTCGCTCATGCCGTAGCGCGTGATCATCGCGCGGGCGAGCTTCGTCGCCTGCTCAATATCGTTCGACGCGCCGGTCGTGACGGAGTGGAACACGACCTCCTCCGCGGCGCGGCCGCCGGTCAGCGTGGCGATCTTGTTTTCCATTTCGGCCTTGCTCATGAGGTAATGGTTGCCCTCTTCGACCTGCATCGTGTAGCCCAGCGCGCCCGAGGTGCGCGGCACAATGGTGATCTTCTGCACGGGGGCGGAGTGCGTCTGCATCGCCGCCACGAGCGCATGGCCGATCTCGTGGTAGGAGACGATCTTCTTCTCCTCGTCGGTCATGATGGCGTTCTTCTTCTGGTAGCCCGCGATGACGACCTCGATGCTTTCCTCAAGGTCTGCCTGCGTGGCAAAGCGGCGGCCGTCGCGCACGGCACGCAGCGCCGCTTCGTTCACAATGTTGGCAAGCTCCGCGCCGGAAGCGCCGGAGGCCATGCGCGCGATCTTGTTGAAGTCGACGTCCTCGGCGACCTTGATCTTCTTCGCGTGAACCTGCAAGATAGCCTCGCGTCCCTTGAGGTCGGGCAGCTCCACCGGCACGCGGCGGTCGAAGCGGCCGGGGCGCGTGAGCGCGGGGTCAAGGGATTCGGGGCGGTTCGTGGCAGCGAGAATGATGACGCCGTTGTTGCTCTCAAAGCCGTCCATTTCGGTGAGCAGTTGGTTCAAGGTCTGCTCGCGCTCGTCGTTGCCGCCGTACTGGCCGCCGCTGCGCTTCTGGCCGATGGCGTCGATCTCATCGATGAACACGATGCAGGGGGCTTTCTCCTTGGCCTGCTTGAACAGGTCGCGGACCTTGGACGCGCCCATGCCCACGAACATCTCCACGAACTCCGAGCCGGACATGGAGAAGAACGGCACGTTGGCCTCGCCGGCCACAGCCTTGGCCAGCATGGTTTTGCCGGTGCCCGGAGGGCCCACCAGCAGCACGCCCTTGGGCATGGACGCGCCGATCTCCTGATACTTGGTGGGATCGTGTAGGTAGTTGACGATCTCCGTCAGGTTCTCCTTGGCCTCGTCCTCGCCGGCCACATCGGCAAACTTGATGCCCTCGGCGGACTTGACGTAGACCTTGGCGTCGGACTTGCCCATATTGAACATCAGGGAGTCGCTGCCGCCCATTTTCTTCATCAGGCTGCGGGAGATGATCTGACCGATGGCGATAAAGATCACCAGCGGCAGGACCCAGCCCAGGATATCCGTCAGCAGGGAAGTCTGCTCGATCTCCTCGCCGGTGGTGGAGATGCCGGCGTCCAGCAGGCGCTGGACCAGGTCGTCATCGGGGACGATGGCGGTCTTGTAGATGGTTTTGCCGTCGGTGGAGGTAAAGAGGATGCGGTTGCTCTGCTGCTGGATCTCTACCTGGCCGATCTCATTCTTCTCGGTCATGGAGACGAAGGTGTTGTAGTCCACCTCCTTGATCTGGTGCTCCGCCAGCCAGGGCATGGCCAGCAGGTTGAACAGCAGCACCAGCAGTACCACGATCATGTAGTAGTAGATCAGAGGTTTCTTGGGGGATTTGACCTCGTTCATGGTAAGGCCTCCTTGTTCTGCATAGCTTTTTTTCTTTGATGAATTACCCTACCACATTTTGCCCGAAGTGTCTATAAGCAAATCCACAAAAACTGCGGGAAAACCCCGTTCCGGAGGCCGGAACGGGGCAGAATTTACGTTTCTGACACAATTACAGGGCGGCGAACAGGCGGCTGCCGGTGCGGTGGAGCCAGCGCAGCAGCACCAGCGTCAGCACGACGGTCAGCACTGTCCAGGCCAGCAGATACCACGCTGCGCCCATGTCGATACCGAACGGGTAGTACAGCACGCCGACAAGGGCGGCGTACACCCAGCCGCCCAGCATGGCAAGCAGCACCGTCAGACGCTGCTTGATGACGGTGATCTCATTGGTCCAGACCAGGTTGGGGCGCTTCAGGTCCATGGTCAGGCCGAAGGCTGCCGACAGCCACACAAAGGCCTGAGGCAGCGCTATCAGCAGGAGGGCCAGCGGCAGGGCGGGGCGGACGGCCAATAGTATCAGTACAGAGGTGACTGCCATGGGGATACCCGTTACCAGCACCTGTACCAGCAGCTTTGCACGCAGTACCTGCCACGGTGTCACCGGCAGGGACTGTGCCAGCCACAGGTTCTTCCCCTCCAGGGAGATGGAGGAGGAGGCCATGTCGTTCATGGAGCCTACCAGGCACAGGGCGGCGCACAGCATCGCCGCCAGAAGACCGGAGGCCTCGCCACCGGCCATTTCGTATATAACAGGCAGCAGGTCGCTGCTCTTTACCAGCAGCAGCACGCCCAGAATGGGCAGCATGACCGTGCCCAGACCGCAGTTGAGCATATAGTTGGGACTGGCGGTGAAGCGGCCCAGCTCCTTACGCAGCAAGGCGGCGGGCACACCGGCGGCCCTGACGGTCGTCTCCTTATAAACGGCCTTGGCGCCGCCGTTGTTGGCGGTGGCAATGGACAGGAATGTGCGGCTGAGCAGTAGGTATGTGAGCGCGCACAGCGCCGCCATTACGGCCAGCACCAACACGACAGCCAGATAGTCGCCGGCGCCCATACGGCCCATGAGATATAGGGGATAGGCGCTGCCGCGGATGGCTGCACCCACCTCATTCAGGTGCAGCATGAGCTGCTCGATCAGTTCGTTGGCACGGAAGCACACCATGTAGTACAGGGCAAAGAACGCCAGTGCGATCAGGGTGGTAAGGAGGTTCTTGCGCTTGAGCTTGCTGTGGATCTTGGCTACCACCCAGCCCAGCAGACAGGAGAGCACCAGCACCAGCAGGGAGACGGCCAGAATCAGCGCGATGCCGCCAAGCACAGTGGCGGCGGTCAGCACACCGACGGCCCAGTAGACGATGACGCAGGGCAGCAGGATCACGCCGGAGAACATCAGACCCATCAGGTATACACCCAGCAGCCGGGAGGCCAGAATGGCACGCACGGGGATAGGCAGCGACAGCAGCAGGTCGTTGTCCTTGGCCTGGTACAGGCCGGAGAACGTGTTGAACACGCTGCCAAACACGCCCATCAGCACACCGACCAGGGCAAAGAGGGTGAAGTACAGCCAATCCAGACCGGCCTCGTGCAGGGGAGCGCACAGACCTATGGAGAACAGCGTGAACATACCGCCGATAACGCCCACCATCAGCAGCACATACAGCACGATCAAACTGACGGTGCTTGCCTTGGACCGGGGTTTGTTCTTTTTCGCGTCGTAGAAGTAGCTGCGGAAGATCTCAGACAGCTGTTTTTTCAGCAATAATTTGACCATCACTCCGCCTCCAGCTCCAGGAAGACCTCCTCCAGGGAGTCGTCGCCCTTGACCTCCTCCATGGTGCCGGAACGGATGAGCCGGCCGCCCTTGATGATAGCCACCTTGTCGCAGAGCTTTTCCGCTACCTCCAGCACATGGGTGGAGAAGAAGATGGCGCCGCCGTTGTCGCAGACCTCGCGCATCATGCCCTTGAGCAGGTGGGCGGCTTTGGGGTCCAGGCCTACGAAGGGCTCATCCATGATGATAACCTTCGGGGCGTGGAGCCACGCGGCAATGATGGACAGCTTCTGCTTCATGCCGTGGGAATAGGCGGCAATGGGTTGGGCCAGGTCGCCCGTCAGCTCAAAGGCATCCGCGTAGGTGCGGATACGAGCCTGCCGGGTCTGGGCGTCCACGCCGAATACGTCGGCGATGAAGTTCAGATATTTGATGCCGGTCATGTAGTCGTACAGATCCGGGTTATCGGGGATGTAGGCCATCTCCCGCTTGCAGCCCAGGGGGTCGGCCTTGATGGATCGGCCATCGATGGTGATCTCGCCCTGGTCAAATTGCAGGATACCCACCACGGATTTCAGCGTGGTGGTCTTGCCGGCGCCGTTATGGCCGATGAAGCCGTAGATCTCGCCGGGGGCGATGTGCAGCGTCAGATCATCCACGGCCTTCTTCTCGCCGTAGGTCTTGGTCAGATGTTGAATGTCCAGCATGGGGTCAGTTCCTCCTATTTCTCTCCTAAGCTTCTATTGTGGGGCATCATCAGCCGCGGCTGCGGCTGATGATGCGGACGATGCCCATAACGGCGGCGTACAGTACGCCGGCCACGGCCCAGATGATCCAGCTGTACCGGGGTTGGCCGTTGCCGTGGGGACCGTAGGTGTACAGCAGGAACACCGCTGTGGCGGTGAGCCAGTAGATCATGGTGACGGTGCCCATCAGCTTGTGGTGCTTTTTCTGGGGACGGGTGTAGTCGCCCTCCTCCAGCAGCTGCTCCATGGCGCCCTGATACACGCCGGCTGTGACCAGGGCCAGACAGCCGATGGCCACCAGCACCAGCAGCGCGCAGACAGCGGCGATATAGAGCAGGTCGCTGCCGTTTATGCACATGGCGGCGAACAGCGGTACGGCGGCCAGCACACACAGCACCACGCCCACGGTAACGAGCCGGGTATGGGTGTCCTTGTATTCCCGCTGCCGCTGGCGGACCATGCCCTCCACGCCGTACTCCGTTTCAAAGGGTTCTTCCTCCAGGAACCGGTACTCCTTGGCTTCTGCACTTGTCCGCAGAAAGATGCTCACGGCCAGCGCCACCAGACCCAGCAGCACGCACAGACCGATGCCCGCGGCGGCATTTTCGGAGATGTGGAAGCGCTGCACCTCGCTCATGCCGGCCAGCAGGATCAGCGTGACCGGGGAGGTGATGCACAGGGCGGTAGCTATGGCGATCTTCGGCGCGGCGGCCTTACGCAGGGCCAGATAGGCGGAGGCCTGGGTCAGGCTCACGCGGCGCAGGGGCGTGTCGTCGTCCTGGGCCGCGGCGCAGGGCGTTTCCTCCTCCAGTTCGTCCTTCAGCAGGAAGTCGGTGGAGACACCGAACAGGCGGCTCATCATCACGACCTTATCCATATCGGGCACGGACTGTGCGCCCTCCCATTTGGACACGGACTGCCGGGTGACGCCCAGCTTCTCGGCCAGGTCCTCCTGGCTCCAGCCTGCCTTTTTCCGCAGGGACACGATTTTGTCAGCTAAAATCATAGGTATGCGCTCCTTCCGTATGACGGCGGGTGCCGCCGTTTGGTTTTGATGGCGCTATCATACGGGTTTTGCCGGTTGCGGTCTATAAACCGGGGCTGGAAATGTGTCAACCGGCGGTTGCGTTTCGGATTTTTGGGCAGTTTTCCCCTTTTGCTACAGGTTTATTGTACGCGAAAACGTTTTCACTGTCAACTTACAGGACGGTAAGATTTTATTAAGATATGTGCAAAAAAAGAGCCGCCCGGCGGGCGGCCCTTCTGTATTTTGTTATTCCTCCGTGAAATGCACGTGGTTGAAGATGTGGTCCTGACAGAAGCAGTGGTACCCGACGCACTTGCTGCAGTAACGGAATTGCAGATCAGGGTAGTCGGTATCCGTGCGGCCGCAGACGGCGCACTTGTGGCGATAGCCCTGCTGCTGGGCCTGCTTGGCCTGCTGCTGTTGGGCCTGACGGAACTGGACGGTCTTGCGGGAGTTCTGGTATTTGGCGCGCTCCTTCAGGTAGTGGACCTCCGGCCAGATGAACACGGCGAAGTTCAGCAGGGCCACGATGGGCAGCACTACACCGGCCCAGTTGTGGGCGCCGATGGCCTTGATGATGTCGAAGGCGAACAGTGCGCCGTCCAGGTACGCCAGCCACTTCATCTTCACGGGGAGGATGAAGAACAGCAGTACCGTGGTGTCCGGGAACAGGAAGGCAAAGGCGAAGAACATGGACAGGTTCACATAGCCGGTGCCCGCCGCGGTCAGGTAGGGGTTGCCGGTGATGAGACTGGCCAGCACCACGCCAAGAATCGTCAGCAGCGCGCCGCTGATGTAGTACAGGTTGAACTTGGCCGTGCCCCACTGGCGCTCCAGCGTGGAGCCGATCCAGTAATAGAAGTAGAGACTGATCAGCAGGGCAAAGGGACTGGAGTAGGCGGGCACGAACACAAAGGTCACCAGCCGCCACACCTCACCGTGGAGCAGGGCATTGAGATTGAAGGTCAGAAAGCTCAGGGCGTTGGCGTCGTTGGCCTGGGTCAGCAGCATGAGCACATAGACCGCCACGTTGCCGATGACGATAACGCGCATGAGGTTGGGAATGCCGAACCGGGGATGGGCGGCGCAGAAGCGCTGCACCCCGTCATAGAGTTTTTTCAAGGGGAGTGTCCTCCTGTGTACAAATTGTGTTCAGTATAACCCATAACGGCGGAAAAGTCATGTCATTTTTTTGAACAATGGCAAAGTTTCCGTACAGTTGAATTATTTGCAAAAATCATGGAAATGCTATTGACAATGCTAAAAAAACTGTTACAATATGCTGTACAAGTGAATACCTTATCAAGAGTGGCGGAGGGATCGGCCCGATGAAGCCACGGCAACCTGTTTTTTCAAGGTGCCAAATCCGGCGAACGAATCGAAAGATGAGGATGAGCAAAGAAGCACAGCGCTCTGTCGGTTCGGCAGAGCGCTTTTTTCAATGACCATCCGCGAGATGAAAGGAGAAAAAATTATGGCAAGACATCTGTTTACCTCTGAGTCCGTTACCGAAGGGCATCCCGACAAGGTCTGTGACCAGATCAGCGACGCGGTGCTGGACGCGATCTTTGAGAAGGACCCCAATGGCCGCGTGGCCTGCGAGACCTGCGCCTCCACCGGCCTGATCCACATCATGGGTGAGATCACCACCAGCTGCTATGTGGATATCCCCAAGATCGCCCGCCAGGTGGTGCTGGACATCGGCTATAACTCCTCCGAGTGCGGCTTTGACGGCAACACCTGCGCCGTCATCACCAACATCGATGAGCAGTCCGGCGATATCGCTTTGGGCGTGGACAAGAGCTATGAGGCCAAGGCCTCCGGCAAGAGCGAGCTGGACAACGGCGCCGGCGACCAGGGCATGATGTTCGGCTACGCCTGCAACGAGACGCCGGAGCTGATGCCTCTGGCTATCTCCATCGCCCACAAGATGGCCAAGCGCTTGACCGACGTGCGCAAGCAGGGTCTGGTGGACTATCTGCGTCCCGATGGCAAGACCCAGATCACCGTGGAGTACGACGAGAACGGCAAGCCCGTCCGCGTGGATACCGTGGTGCTGTCCACCCAGCACAGCCCTGACGTGACGCTGGAGCAGATCCGCAAGGATATGATCGAGCTGGTCATCAAGCCCACTGTTCCTGCCGAGCTGCTGGACGGCGAGACGAAGATCTATGTGAACCCCACCGGCCGGTTCGTCATCGGCGGCCCTCAGGGTGACAGCGGCCTCACCGGTCGGAAGATCATCGTGGATACCTATGGCGGCAGCGCCCCTCACGGCGGCGGCTGCTTCTCCGGCAAGGACCCCACCAAGGTGGACCGCAGCGCGGCCTACGCCGCCCGCTGGGTGGCCAAGAATGTGGTGGCCGCCGGTCTTGCCGACAAGTGCCAGGTGCAGCTGGCCTACGCCATCGGCGTGGCGCGTCCCGTCAGCGTGCTGGTGGAGACCTTCGGCACCGGCGTGGTGGCCGACAGCGAGCTGGAGGCCGCGGTGGAGAAGGTCTTTGACCTGCGGCCCACCGCCATCATCCGCGATCTGGACCTGCGGAAGCCCATTTACCGCCAGCTGGCGGCCTATGGCCACATGGGCCGTGAGGACCTGAGTGTTTCCTGGGAAAAGACCGACCGTGTGGAGGCCCTGAAGGCCGCCCTGGGCAAGTAAGTTTTCGATAACGGGGGCGGCAAAGCCGCCCCCGTTTATCCAATAAAAAGGAGTGTATCGCTATGATGAAGAACCTCGATGTGGCCACCGTGCTGACCCTGCGGGATCAGGTGGCCTATCAGCCGGGGCAGGTGGTCAGCAAGACGCTGGCCCAGAACGACGCCGTCAGTGTGACGCTGTTTGCCTTCGACAAGGACGAGGAGATCAGCACCCACGAGTCCGGCGGCGACGCGCTGGTGACGTGCCTGGACGGCGTGGGCCGCGTGACCGTGGACGGCGTACCCCATGTGCTGCACACCGGCGAGTCCATCCTCATGCCGGCGCGGCATCCGCACGCGGTGTATGGACAGGAGCAATTCAAAATGCTGCTGGTGGTCGTATTCTGAGAACGTCAAACGTGCGTGGATCTGCTTTGGCTGGCGGTGGAAATTGTCTGTTGCAATTTCCACCGCGTTGTGGTATCATGCGAAAAAATTTCCCAGCAGGAGGGATGCATATGTACATAAACCATGAGAAATATGCGCTGGTGAACGGCGTGATGCTGGACGGTACGCGGGACATGACGCCTCGGACGGGGCTGGCTGTCTGTGTGGACGGGGACCGCATCGCTGCCGTCTGCGACGCGGCCGATGTGCCGGAGGGCTATGCGCGCGTGGACCTGGGCGGCAAATACCTGCTGCCGGGGCTGATCAATCTGCATGTGCATCTGCCCGCCTCCGGCAAGCCACGGAAAAAGCCCTCCGACCCTAAGAAGCTGGTGAAGCTCATCACCTCCAACGGCCTGATGCGCCGCATCGGCGTGAAGATGTGCGAGGGTTACGCCAGGACGGAGCTGCTGTCCGGCGTGACCACTATCCGTACCGTGGGCGGCGTGGCGGACTTCGACACGATCATTCGCGATGCGGCCAGGCGGGGCGGGATCCTGTCTCCCCGGGTGGTGGCGTCCAATATGGCGGTGTCGGTACCCGGCGGGCACATGGCCGGGTCGCTGGCCTATGAGGCCCGCACGCCGGAGGAGGCCGCGGCCTTCGTGGAGAAGATCGCGGCGGAAAAGCCCGACCTGATCAAGCTGATGATCACCGGCGGCGTTATGGACGCCGAAGTGGTGGGCGAGCCGGGCGTGCTGCGGATGCAGCCGGCACTGGTCAAGGCGGCCTGCGATAAGGCCCATGCGCTGGGAATGCAGGTGGCCGCTCATGTGGAGAGCCCGGAGGGCGTCCGGGTGGCGCTGGAAAACGGCGTGGACTCCATCGAGCACGGCGCGAAGCCGGATGAGCACATCATGCAGCTGTGTAAGGAACGCGGCGCTTTCCAGGTGTCCACCATCTCGCCTGCCGTGCCCTATGCGCTGTTCGACCGCAGTATCTCTCACGCCACCTATGAGCAGCAGGAGAACGGCAAGGTGGTGTTTGAGGGTATTATCGCCATGGCGAAGGCCTGTCTGGCGGATGGTGTCCCCGTGGGTCTGGGCACCGACACCGGCTGCCCCTATATCACCCACTACGATATGTGGCGGGAGCTATGCTACTTTGTGAAGTACTGCGGCGTGACGCCGGCGTTTGCGCTGCACAGCGCCACGCTGGGCAATGCGGCGCTGGCGGGTATTGCCGGCGAGACCGGCTCCATCCAGCCGGGCAAGTGCGCGGATATGATCGTCTGCGCGGCGGACCCGCTGGCCGATCTGACCGCCCTGCGGACGCTGGATATGGTCATTAAGTCCGGCTATCGTGTGGAACATCCCCAAGTGAAGAAAATGGACAATGTGGAACGGGAGCTGGACAAGTTCCTGTAAATACAGTGTATCCCCCCGGCGGAGCCGGGGGGATATTTATTCGCTTATTGGCATTGCAGGCCCAACTGGTAGAAGGCTACGGCAGCCGCGGCAGCTACATTCAGGCTGTCCACCCCATGGGTCATGGGGATCATCACCGTGTGGTCACATTGGGCGATGGTGCCGTCGGCCAGCCCGTCGCCCTCGGTGCCCAGCACCACCGCCAGCCTCTCCGCTGACAACAGGCGTGGGTCATCCAGCCGCAGGGAGTCCTCCCGCAGGGCCATGGCCGCGGTGGTGAAGCCCAGATCGTGCAGTGCCGCCGTCCAGTCGCCCTCCGGCAGATAGGTCCATGGCACCAGGAATACATTACCCATGCTTACCCGGGAAGCCCGGCGGTACAGGGGGTCGCTGCCCTCTGTGGTCAGCAGGATGGCGTCCATGCCCAGGGCGGCCGCGCAGCGGAAAATGGCACCCACATTGGTGGGATTCATCACGTTTTCCAGCACGGCGATGCGCCGCGCCCTGGCGCAGACCTCCGCCACAGAGGGCAGGGGCGGACGACGCATGGCGCACAGCATCCCGCGGGTCAGGTGGAAGCCGGTGAGCTGCGTCAGCACCTCCAGGGAGGCGGTAT
>OIQM01000503.1_pt1 | contig 11121 bp, 7 predicted proteins | sample 1586021 | NCBI WGS metagenome assembly OIQM01 (sample SAMN02675049, study PRJEB24791) | human gut metagenome, SKBSTL061 | isolation source: stool | host: Homo sapiens | place: USA
ACCGCAGCCAGCCGGACAGTAGTCAACGCCCAGTGCCTTGCAGACAGTGTCGGCAATCGTGGCGAAGCTGTAGCGGGTGTGCAGGTTGACGCCGGGCTTGACCTCGCCGCCGTAAATCAGGAACGGCACGTGCTCACGGGTGTGGTCGGTGGTCTTGGTGTAGCTGGGGTCGCAGCCGTGATCCGCCGTGATCATCAGGATGTCACCCGGGCGCATTTTTGCCATAAAGCCGGGCAGCCAGTCGTTGAACTCGGCAGCAGCGGCGGCGTAGCCCGCAATGTCGCGGCGGTGGCCGTAGAGCATATCAAAGTCGACGAGGTTGACGAAGGCCAGACCCTCAAAATCGCGGTCCGCCAGCTCCAGCGTTACCTGCAGGCCCTCGGTGTTGCCGGAGGTGCGGATAGTCTCGCCGATGCCCTTGCCCGCAAAGATGTCGTGGATCTTGCCGACACCGATGGTCTGCTTGCCAGCGGCCAGGATGGCGTCGAGCATCGTGTCGTGCGGCGGGACCAGACTGTAGTCATGGCGGCGCGGTGTGCGGGTGAAGTTGGCGGCGCAGTCGCCCACGAACGGGCGGGCAATGACGCGGCCCACGCCGTATTTGCCGGTCAGCAGCTCCCGCGCCTGTGCGCAGATCTCGTACAGCTTTTCCACAGGGACGATGGCCTCGTTCGCAGCAATCTGGAACACACTGTCGGCGGAGGTGTAGACGATGAGGGCACCGGTTTTCATGTGCTCTTCGCCGTAGTCGCGGATGACGTCGGTGCCGGAATAGGGCTTGTTGCACAGAACCTTATAGCCGGTTTTGGCGGTGAACGCATCCAGCAGCTCCTGCGGGAAACCGTCCGGGAAGGTGGGCAGCGGTTCGGCACTCAGCAGACCCGCGATTTCCCAGTGACCGATGGTCGTATCCTTGCCGGCACTGGCTTCACGCAGGCGGGCATAGCTGCCGATGGGGGCGGCTGCGGGGGTGCCGCAGGTCACGCCGTCCAGATTGAACATGCCGATCCTGGCAAGGTTATCACCCCTGAAATTGGGATGGCCTGCAATGGCCCCCAGTGTGTTGGTGCCGACATCGCCGAAAAGGGGCGCGTCCGGCTCTGCTCCGACGCCGAAGCTGTCGAGCACAATCAGAAATACACGTTTTGCCATGATGATTCTCCTGTATAGTAAGTGGTAAAGGACTATTTATGGCTTTATTATACCGTAAACACCGTAAAAAGTAAACATGCAATCCATGCTTGCAAATCGGACCCGCCGGGCACAGAAGAACGACGGTGGCCTGTAAGTCGGGCTGTGCCCGTGCTGTGGCAGAATTTGCACGGAACGAGCTGAAATTGTGTAAAAATTAACGGGCAGCAAGGAAACAATTTTTGTGCGGTTTTTTTCAGACAAAAGCCGTTTCCCTCTTGTCTCCCACGGCGGACTTGTAGTATAATACCGCTGAGGTTTGCTAAAGTATATAAATAGGTAGAAATGTAAAACGGAGGATAAGCTTTATGCGTAAAACCAAGATCGTCTGTACTATGGGTCCGTCCACCGATAAGCCGGGCATTCTGCGCCAGCTGATGGAGAACGGCATGAACGTCGCGCGTTTCAACTTTTCTCATGGCGACTACGAGGAGCACAAGGGCCGCTTTGACAAGGTACGCGCACTGTCCAAGGAGCTGGACCTGCCCATTGCCTGTATGCTGGACACCAAAGGTCCCGAGATTCGTCTGGGTGAGTTCAAGAACGGTGTGGAGAAGCTGACCACCGGCCAGAAGTTCACCCTGACCTCCCGCAGCGTAGAGGGCACGAACGAAATCAGCTCCGTCACTTACAAGGAGCTGCCCCACGATGTCAAGCCCGGTGGTCGGATCATGCTGGACGACGGTCTGATCGAGCTGCGCATTGACGAGGTCGGCGACACCGACATTGTCTGCACGGTCTGCAATGACGGCATCATCAAGACCAAGAAGGGCGTCAACGTCCCCGGCGTGCATCTGTCCATGCCGTATATGAGCCAGCGCGACACGAGCGATATTCTGTTTGGTGTCGAGCAGGGCTTTGATCTGATCTCCGCCAGCTTTGCCCGCAACGCGCAGGACATTATGGATATCCGCCACATCCTGGACGAGCACAACTCCAAGATCCGCATCATCGCGAAGATCGAGAACCAGGAGGGCATCGACAACATCGACGAGATTCTGACCGTGGCCGACGGCATCATGGTTGCCCGCGGCGATATGGGCGTTGAGATCGACTTTGCCGAGATCCCGGCCATCCAGAAGCACCTGATCGACCGCGCCATGAGCGCCGGTAAAATTTGCATTACCGCTACCCAGATGCTGGATTCCATGATCGTCAACCCCCGCCCGACCCGTGCCGAGATCACCGACGTGGCCAACGCCATCTACGACGGCACCGGCGCGGTCATGCTCTCCGGTGAAACCGCCGCGGGCAAGTACCCCGTCGAGGCGCTGAAGGCCATGGCTACGATTGCCGAGACCACCGAGGCAGACTCCAGCTTTGACAGTCTGGTCCACCACTCCGGTACGGACAACAGCCGCCTGAACATCAGCGCTGCCGTCGGCCATGCCGCCTGCACCACCGCTACAGACATCGGCGCTTCCGCCATCATCACGGCTTCCAAGAGCGGTGAGACCGCCCGCCTGTTGAGCCGCTTCCGTCCTGACACCCAAATTATCGCCTGTGTGCTGGATGAAACTACCCGCTGCCAGCTGAACGTCTACCGCGGCGTTACCCCGTTGCTGATGGACTACGCGACTTCCACGGATGAGCTCATCAGTATGTCGGTTGCGAAGGCCAAGAGCGCGGGTCTTGTGCAGGACGGCGACCTCGTCGTCGTCACCGCCGGTGTTCCCGTCGGCATCTCCGGCACCACCAACATGATTAAGGTCCACATGGTCGGCGATTCCCTGCTGGCCGGTGTCGGCATCGGCAACCACAACGCCAAGGGTGAGGTCTGCGTGTGCCGCAACGCCACCGAGGCTGCCAAGAAGTTCAAACCCGGCCAGATTTTGGTCGTACCCTTCACCACCAACGACACGCTGCCTTTCATGCGTGAGGCTGCCGGTATCATCACCGAGGAGGCCGGTACGAACAGCCATTCCGCCATTGTCGGTCTGACGCTGGATAAGGCCGTTATCGTTGGTGCTACCAATGCCACCCGCACGCTGAAGGACGGCATGACGATTTCCATGGACTGCGCCCGCGGTGTTGTGCAGGCGATGGCGAAGTGAGGCGGACCACGATGGAACGTATCGCGAGCTTCTGTGTTGACCACACCAGGCTGCTGCCGGGTATGTACCTGTCCCGCCAGGACGGTGCTGACGGCGAGATTTTGACCTGGGACATCCGCATGAAGCAGCCCAACAAGGGCAGCTATCTTTCCCCCGCCGCGGCTCACACGCTGGAGCATCTGTTCGCAACCTATGCGCGCAACAGCAAGTGCAGCAGGGGCGTTGTCTATGTCGGCCCCATGGGCTGTTTGACCGGCTTTTACCTGCTGACCACCGGCCTGACGCCCGCCGAGGCGCTTGACCTGACCCGCAGCGCCTTTGCCTGGATGGCGGAGTACGAGGGAGAGATTCCCGGAGCATCCGCCGTCGAGTGCGGCAACTACCTGATGATGGACCCCATTGCCGCCCGCGCCGAGGCCGCCGCCATGCTGCCCGTGCTGGAGGGGCTGGATGCGGAAAAGCTGCACTATTGATTGGTAGTTCATAAAAAAATGTCCGCTGCGGTAAAAATTGCAGCGGACATTTTTTATAGGGGCGGATGCAAGCATCGACCCCGACACGCAGAAAATTTAGTTTATATCACAAGAAAATTGCAATATCCGCAGGGGGTGCATTCTATATGTGCCCCCCTGCCACACAAAAAACTGCCGCCCGTTTTGTATATCGCGGGCGGCGGTTGCTTTTTATGTAGGGATTTTAATTCAGATCAGCGCGGCGGTGATCAGGGCCATCTTGTAGACCTCCTCGGCATTGCAGCCGCGGGACAGGTCGTTGATGGGGGCGTTCAGGCCCTGGAGAATGGGGCCGTAGGCTTCAAAGCCGCCCAAACGCTGGGCAATCTTGTAGCCGATGTTGCCGGCGTTGATGTTGGGGAAGATGAAGGTGTTGGCATAGCCGGCGACCTTGGAGCCGGGAGCCTTCAGCTGGCCGACCTCGGGAGCAACGGCAGCGTCAAACTGCAGCTCACCGTCGACCTTCAGTTCGGGGTGAGCCTCCTGAACGCGGGCGGTAGCGTTGCGCATCTTGTCGACGGTCTCGCCCTTGCCGGAACCCTTGGTGGAGTAGGACAGCAGTGCAACACGGGGGTCGATGCCGAAAATCTCTGCGGTGTGAGCGGTCTCGACGGTGGACTCGACGATTTCGTCCTCGGAGGGATCGATGTTGATGGCACAGTCGCCCATGGCGATGCTCTCCTCGCCGCGGGTCAGGATGAAGCAGGAGCTGACAGACTTGATGCCGGGCTTGCACTTGATCAGCTGCAGAGCCGGGCGGACGGTGTCAGCGGTGGAGTAGGTTGCGCCGCCCAGCAGGCAGTCAGCCTTGCCCTGCTTGACCAGCATGGTGCCGAAGTAATTGCCCTTGGACAGAGCGGCACGGCACTGCTCATCGGTCATCTTGCCCTTGCGCAGCTCGACCATCTCGGCGACCATCTCATCAAAGCCCTTGTAGTTGGCAGGGTCGATGATCTCGGCACCGGTGATGTCAAAGCTGCCGTCAGCAGCGGCCTTCTTGACGGCTTCGACCTCGCCCAGCAGGATGACCTTCAGGGTCTTGCCTGCCAGCAGACGGCTTGCAGCGGACAGAATACGGGCGTCGGTACCCTCGGTAAAGACGATGGACTTCGGCTCAGCCTGCAGCTTCTTCTCAAAATTTTCGAAAATGGACATAGTCTGACACTCCTCCAGTATTTATGCAGCACATAGCTGCTTAGCACTTACACTGCTATTATAGCACCCATTTTGCGCTTTGCAAAGAAAACGTGCGAAATGGCAGAAATCTGTGCAATATATGTACGAAAAGAGAAGGCAAGGCAATATATTTCATAAAGTTAATAAAATATCAAGAGTGGTTTGTGGATTATTTATCAAATTTGCCTGTGTACACAAAGCCGTAGCTTTTGTAAAATGTCTCAATATCCGCACGGCTGCGCACGACAACGGCGTTCAGCAGATGACCGTCCGCTTTGCTGCGAAAGCCGATGACCGTTTCTCCGGTGCAGGTACTGCTTTCCAGCGCAATATCCGTCTCCCGCATGCCGTCAGGCGGCGTCAGCAGAGCGGCAGACTTTTTGTGCCCGGAGAACAGCGCGGTAAAAAATGACACAGCGGGACACCTCCCCTGCCTGGTTCAGCGCGTAAAATAAACAGCCAGCGCCAGCTGGGCCGCAAGGATCAGCGGTATGCCCACTACAAAATACCAGTGGCGCGTCTTGTGATGGAACACGTACATACCGGCCCACGCACCGGCACTGCCGCCCAGCAGAGCCGCGCCAAACAGGATCTTCTCCGGCACGCGCCACTGCCGTGTGCGGGCACGGTGCTTGTCCAGCCCCATCAGGCAGAAGCCGATGGCATTCATAATAAGGATGTAAATCATTGCAGTATTCATATCTGTATTATACCGTGTGCGGACGCAAAAGGCAAGCGCGGCGGGGCGTTTGAGACACTGACCACAGTGCTTTGCGGCGGGTTCGAAAAATAAAACGCCCCCGCCAAACGGCGAGGGCAGTCGGATTCAAATATCCTTGCGGGCGGCCACGCTGCTGCGCACCAAGGCACGCCTTAAACGGGCCTCGGCAAGCTGCATGTCGCGCTTGTCCAGATTCTTCTGGGCCAGCAGTGCTTCGGCACGGGCCTTGCTGCGGGCGGCGCGCTCGGCATCAATGGCATCGGCCCATTCAAAAGTCGTTGCCAGCAGATGGCACTCGCCGCCAAGCATGCTCAGCATACCGCCCATACAGGCTGCGCGGCGGACCGTGCCGTCCTCCAGCTTAATATGAGCCTCGCCCATGCCCAGCGCCGTGCAGATGTCGATATGCCGCGCCAGCAGCTGAAGCTGGCCGTTGATGGTGCGGCAGGATACCGACGTGACCGCGCCATCAAACGCAACGCCGTCCGGCGTCATGATCTTGAGCGGGAAAGTTGCCATACTCCCACCGCCTTACTGCTGCTTGGCCTTGGCCAGCACATCATCAATCGTACCGGCGAACAGGAAACAGCTCTCGGGGATGCTGTCGCACTCGCCGTTCAAAATCATCTTGAAGCCACGCAGGGTCTCCTTCAGCGGCACATACTGGCCGGGCATACCGGTGAACTGCTCCGCAACATGGAAGCTCTGGCTCAGGAAGCGCTGCACCTTGCGGGCGCGGCTGACGGTCAGCTTGTCCTCTTCGCTCAGTTCGTCCATACCCATGATGGCAATGATATCCTGCAGCTCCTTGTAGCGCTGCAGCACCTTCTGGACATCGCGGGCGATCTCGTAGTGCTCCTGACCCACGACCTCGGGGCTGAGGATCCGGCTCGTGGAATCCAGCGGGTCCACAGCGGGGTAGATGCCCTGAGATGCAATGTCACGGCTCAGGACCGTGGTGGCATCCAGATGGGTGAAGGTGGTGGCAGGGGCCGGGTCGGTCAGGTCGTCGGCGGGAACGTAGACAGCCTGCACCGAGGTGATGGAACCCTTGCGGGTGGAGGTGATGCGCTCCTGCAGAGCGCCCATCTCAGTGGCCAGGGTGGGCTGGTAACCCACGGCAGAGGGCATACGGCCCAGCAGAGCCGAAACCTCAGAGCCTGCCTGCGTGAAACGGAAGATGTTATCGATGAAGAGCAGCACGTCCTGATTCTTGACATCGCGGAAGTACTCCGCCATGGTCAGGCCGGACAGAGCCACGCGCATACGGGCTCCGGGAGGCTCGTTCATCTGGCCGTAGACCAGAGCGGTCTTGTTGATAACGCCGCTCTCGGTCATTTCACCGTACAGGTCGTTGCCCTCGCGGGTGCGCTCGCCAACGCCGGTGAACACCGAGTAGCCGTTGTGCTCGGTGGCAATGTTATAGATCAGCTCCTGGATCAGGACGGTCTTGCCGACACCGGCACCGCCGAACAGACCGATCTTGCCGCCCTTTGCGTAGGGGCAGATCAGGTCAACGACCTTGATGCCGGTCTCCAGGATCTCTGTGGTGGACTGCTGCTCCTCATAGCTGGGGGCAGGGCGGTGGATGGGCCAGTAGGCCTCCGGGGTGGGGGCAGGCTTGTTGTCCACCGGCTCACCCAGCAGGTTGAACACGCGGCCCAGGCACTGGTCACCCACAGGCACCCGGATGGACTCGCCGGTGTCCACGGCATCCGTGCCGCGCACCAGGCCATCGGTGCTGCTCATGGCAATGCAGCGGGCCACATTGTCGCCGGTGAGCTGAGCGACCTCCACCACCAGCTTCTGGCCGTGGTTGTCGATCTCAATGGCGTTGAGCAGCTCCGGCAGCTCGCCATCCTTGAACTGGATGTCCAGCACCGGGCCAATGACCTGGATCACCTTGCCGATATGTTTTTCGGACATAGGCTACAACTCCTTATCTTTTATAATGCAAGTGCTTAATGGTCAGCGTCCTCGCCCTCTCCGTCATTGCTTTCGCAATGCCACACTCCCCTTTTTGTCACCTACGGTGACATCTTCCCCCGCTCCGGGGGAAGTCTTTCCTCAAAGGGAGAGGCCTTGGCAGTCCCCATAAAGTTGATGGTTTTGCCAAGGGCTCCCCCTTTGGGGGAGCTGGACGCGAAGCGACCTGAGAGGGCGAGCTGCCTTTAGTTCTCCGCGCCGGCCACGATCTCGGTGATCTCCTGCGTGATAGCAGCCTGACGGGCACGGTTATAATACAGGTTGAGATGGTCGATCATCTCACCGGCGTTCTTGGTGGCAGCGTCCATGGCGGTGCGGCGGGCAGCCAGCTCGCTGGCTACGCTCTCGCACACGGCACCGTAGACGACACCGGCCACATACTCCGGGATGATCGCGCTGAATACTTCCTCGCTGCTGGGTTTGTACAGGATCTGACTGCGGCGTGCCTCCGCCTTCTGCTGCTCGGTGGGTTCCATGGCCAGCGGCAGCACCTCGATGGAGACAGCCGTCTGGGTCATCATGGAGTCAAAGCGGGTGTAGCAGAGCTTCACCGCGTCGTACTCGCCCTTGAGGAAGCCTTCCGTTATCTGGTGGGACAGGGTGAAGCACTCGCTCACCGACACATCCGCCGCCATCAGCACCTCGGGGGTGAAGAGGCCGGCCCCGTGGTGGGCGAAATACTCTGCGGAGCGCTTGCCGATGGGCAGCACGGTGACGGGGCCTTCGGCGGCGTCGGCCTGCTTGAACACATTGGCGTTATAGCCGCCGGCCAGGCCTCGGTCGCCCGCGATGACCACCAGCAGGGTCCGCTTGATGTCGTCCCGGCGCAGATAGGGATTGCGGGCGCGGGGGTCTGCCGCCGCGATCTTGGTCAGCGATTCGTACAGCGTCTCAAAGTAGGGGCGGCTGTGCTCCACCCGCTCCTTGGCACGGCGCATTTTGGAGGAAGCCACCAGCTCCATAGCCTTGGTGATCTGCATGGTACTCTCTACGCTTTTGATGCGCAGCTTGATGTCCTTCATGGAACCTGCCATGCGTTACGCCTCCTTCCTGTCAGTGTGCCTTGATAAAGTTCTCGGTGTAAGCGGACAGCACACCCTTCAGAGCTTCCTCGGCGTCCTTTTCCAGCTTGCCGGTGGTGCGGATGGTCTCCATCACGCCCGCGGCAGTGACGTTCTCGTCCAGGTACTCATACAGGCGGCGCTCATACTCTGCAATATCGGCAACGGCCACATCCTTCAGGTAGCTGTGAATGGTCGCGTACAGGATGGCAACCTGCTTTTCGACGGCGACGGGGCTGTTGCGGTCCTGCTTGAGCACCTCGACGATGCGCTCACCTTGGGCCAGACGGGACTTGGTGTCGGCGTCCAGGTCAGAGCCGAACTGGGCGAAGCCCTGCAGCTCACGATACTGAGAGTAAATCAGCTTCAGCGTACCGGCGACCTTTTTCATGGCCTTGATCTGGGCGTTGCCGCCGACACGGGAAACCGAGATGCCGGGGTTGACGGCGGGGCGGATGCCCGCGTGGAACAGCTCTGTCTCAAGGAAGATCTGACCGTCGGTAATGGAAATGACGTTCGTCGGGATATAGGCGGAAACGTCGCCCGCCTGCGTCTCGATGATGGGCAGTGCGGTCAGCGAGCCGCCGCCCTTGGCGTCACTCAGCTTGGCCGCGCGCTCCAGCAGGCGGCTGTGCAGGTAGAAAACGTCGCCGGGGTAAGCCTCGCGTCCCGGGGGACGGCGAATCAGCAACGAGAGCGCACGGTACGCGACAGCGTGCTTGGACAGGTCATCGTAGATGATCAGGACGTGCTTGCCCTTGTTCATGAAGTATTCACCCATGGCGCAGCCTGCGTAGGGGGCGATATACTGCAAAGGCGACAGCTCGGACGCGGTGGCGCAGACGACGGTTGTGTACGCCATAGCGCCGTTTTTCTCGAGATTCTCGACCAGCGTTGCCACGGTAGAGCGCTTCTGACCGATGGCAACATAGATGCACAGAACGTCCTTGCCCTTCTGGTTGATGATGGTATCGGTGGCAATGACGGTCTTGCCGGTCTGGCGGTCACCGATGATAAGCTCACGCTGGCCGCGGCCAATCGGAATCATCGAGTCGATGGCCTTAATGCCGGTCTGCAAAGGCTGCTTGACGGGCTGACGGTCCAGGATGCCGGGTGCCGGGGACTCAATGGCGCGGTAGTCGGCAGCCTCGATGGGACCCTTGCCGTCGATGGGCTGGCCCAGCGCGTTGACCACGCGGCCAATCATACCCTCGCCCACCGGCACGGAAACGACCTTGCCGGTGCGCTTGATGGTACTGCCCTCCTTGATGCCTTCATCATCACCAAGCAGGACGATGGAGACACTGTTTTCTTCCAGGTTCTGCGCCATGCCGTAGGTGCCGCTCTCAAACTGGACCAGCTCACCGGCCATACAGTTTGAGAGCCCCGCGGCGCGCGCAATACCGTCGCCCACCATCGTTACCGTTCCGGTCTCAGTCTGCTCAATGGCATTCTCGTAGTACTTGATTTGGGAACGGATGATGCGGGAAATCTGTTCGGGTTTCAGTTGCACTGTTTGGTTCACCACACAATCTATAGAATGGGTGCGATTTTACTTAAAGGACTGCACCGTCGATTTCTGTACGCAGGCGCTCCAGATGGCGCTGCACGGTGCCGTCCAGGCGTGTGCCGTCCATGTCAAGCCGCAGACCGCCTAAAACGGCGGGATCCACAGTCTCGGTCAGGACGATGTTTTTGCCTGTCATTTTCTGCAATTTTGCCAGTAGCTTTTCGCGGCTGGGCGCGGTCAGCGCAATGGCCGATACTGCCGTGACCTCAAGGATATTGTGGTCAACATTGTAACGGTCCTGATACGCGCGCAGACAGCCCGGCAGCTCACCCAGCAGATCCTCCTCGCACAGCAGCTTGAGGAAGTTGACGAGGTAGGGGTGGGCTCCCTCGAACGCCTTGTCCAGCAGGGCGCAGCGCTCTTTCTTGGGGATGCTGGGGATGCTGAGCAGATGCAGATACTCGGCGTCCCCGTTCAGCAGAGCCGTCACGCCATCCAGTTCGCCCAGAATGCGCTCGTCCAGCCCTTCCTCCGCGGCCAGGTCGTACAGGCTTCCGCCGTACATCCTTGCAGTCTCGGTCATGATGCTTCACCCACGTTTTTGATAAATTCGTCGATCAGGTCCTGATGGTCAGCCTCTTTGATCTCGCGCTCGACCACCTTGGAGGCGATCTCCATCGCCATACCGCCGATCTCGTCCTTGACCTCGTTGACAGCCTTCTTGCGCTCCTGCGCAATGTCGGCCTCGGCCTTCTGCTTGAGGGCAGCGGCCTGTGCGCGGGCCTCGCCCAGCAGCTCTTCGCTGCGGGCAGCAGCCGTCTTCTGGGCGGCGGTCACGATCTGGTTGGCCTCGGTGCGGGCATTCTGCAGGTTCTGCTCGTACTCCGCTTTCATGGCCTCAGCCTCGGTG
>OIQM01000507.1_pt1 | contig 11006 bp, 9 predicted proteins | sample 1586021 | NCBI WGS metagenome assembly OIQM01 (sample SAMN02675049, study PRJEB24791) | human gut metagenome, SKBSTL061 | isolation source: stool | host: Homo sapiens | place: USA
TCGCCGCCGTTGTAGGTGAACGTGCCGCCTTTTACCGTCAGGGTGTAGGTGGAGGCTTCGGGTTCGGGCTCGGGTTTGGGTTCGGGCTTCGGGTCGGGCTTCTTTTCCCACTTGGCGTAAAGGGTGAGCTGGCCGGTAGGAGCGCCAGGGAAATCATACAGCTCGCCATCTTCTGTGAGCCAGCCCTTGAACTCATAGCCAACCACGTTGGGAAGCGTGGTGGGAGCTGTCAATGTCCCGCCCGTTTTGACGAACACTTTTATCATTCGCTCTGCTTCAGGCACTTTGTCGCCATAGTCGAAGGTGACGAGAGTGGGGACATAGCCAGAAAGAGCAGAAATAACGCTTTCACTTGTGCCAGAGTAGCGGATGTCATTCAGGCTAGTACAACCATCGAAAACATACGGGCCAATTGAAGTTACGCTGCCGGGAATCGTGATACTAGTCAGGCTAGAACAATTCTTGAAAGCCTCGAGGTCAATAGTTGTCACACTATCAGGAATCGTGATACTGGTGAGCTTAGTGCAGTTACAAAAAGCAGCCAAGCCAATTGAAGTTACACTGCCGGGAATCGTGATACTGGTGAGGTTGGTGCAATCTTCAAAAGCGCTGCTACCAATGGAAGTTATATTATTTGAAAGTGTGATGCTGCTTAAGTTTGTGCAATGGAAAAAAGCCAAGGGTCCGATATATGTGACACTTTGCGGAATTGTAATGTTAGTAAGGCTGGAGCAATAATAAAAAGCATCCCAGCCAATGGATATTACACTATCTGCAATGTCAACATGAGTTAGCTTAGCAAACCGGCTAAAAGCGCATTGTCCAATCGAAGTTACGCCGGGAGAAACGACAACAGAGGTGATTTGATCGTGGAAGCTGTACCATGGCTGATAGCTACCAAATGGAAAATCTTCCATTGCACCACTGCCGCTAATCGTCAACTTATAAGTACTCGGATCATCCGTGTTTTCGGTCAGCTGCCAAGTGACACCAGACCCATCTCCAGCTGCGCCGCCGGTCAGCGTTGCACCGGATTTGACCTTCAACTGGACAGCCGGGTTCAGGGGGTGCAGTGCGTTTTTCTCACCGGAGAAATCATAACTGCCGCTTTCCAGCGTCAGTGTGCCATTCTCAAACTTCCAGCCGTTGCCGCTGTAATCCTGGGTGCCGCCCTTGGTGCCAACGGGGTAGCCGTTTTCGTCAATCACCAGCCGGGTCAGCTTGCTCAGGGTAACGGTGTCCGCTTTGGCGGGTGGTGCGGTAAAAGTGACAGAAAAAGAACCCATACCATCATCGTGATGACTTGCATTTGGTGCCCAATCTTCTAACAAACAATGTGTGTCGTTTGAGTCTCCGAATGTAACATCAATAGGAAATAATACTGCTTGACTGTTTTTAAGAGAAATATAGATGGTGATGCTGGTATCATGGTCGGAATTGGGAATGACATAACCGCTGTTGCCGAAATAAATGATTTTTTCATCGTAACTCTCCTAGCTACCATTCTGCTGGGAATTCACTTTCAAGGTATAGCCGTCAGCGACTTGGCCATTCTCTGGTTTTTTATGAAAAATGCCGCCCTTTATGGTGCCAGTGTTGGTAACGGTAGAATTAAACATGCCGCCGGTAATTGTACCATGATTTATAACGGGCATTGAGTAAACGCCACTCGTTATAGTGCCATCATTGGTAATACTGGAACCAGGATTTCCGGCGTTCCAAAATTTACCATTTACAATCTCTGCGTTTTTCCTTATGATGGCAGAACATAAAATACTCTTTGGATCCAGACGGATGTTTCCGCACTCTTTCAAATCATAGGTAGTAGGGTTTTCGGGGGCGATGGTCAAAACTTTAGCCGTAGCATCATAGCTCCAGTCCTCACCGCCGGAACCGACAGGATAGCCATTTTCGATTCTTAATGTAGTTGAGCTGGAGCTGCTTTCCTCTGCCCATGCTGTGATTGCCGACACAGGCAGGAGCGTTACCGCCATGCACAGCGCCACCAGAAGGCTGATAAGTCGTTTCTTCATAGGAGGTCCCTCACTTTCTTTGGGCCGGAAGTGGAGCTCCGGCAAAAATAGATGCTCTTACTTCCTTAAATACACGCCGCGCGAAATCCTTTCACCCTTTTTCAAAAAAATTTAAAAAAAAAAAAAAAAAAACGAACTGCAAAACAGTCCGTTTTCGGGTCATCTTTCGTAATGTGTCTAAAGGCTTAAAATCTTGATGGTTTGCTCTTCTTCAAAAACATCATACACAAGGCGGTGCTGTACGTTGATGCGCCTGCTGTACGAGCCGTTCAAATCGCCCACCAGCTTTTCATAGGGCGGTGGGTTCTGGAACGGATTTTCTTTTATAACGGAGATCAGCGCCTTCGCTTTTTCGTCAAGATGGGCAGATTTCAGCTTTGGAATGTCCTTGAGCGCGGTTTTCGCATAAACAATTTTGTACATTTACCACTCCACAGCCGATTCGTCAACACAATCTTCCAGCGGTTCGGCCTTGGCCGCCAGGAGCTTTTCCCGCATTCCCGGCACGGAGACGAGATAAAGCGTTTCCATAATGCCGCTGTAATCTTCTTCCGAAAGCAGAACAGCGTTGCCGTCTTTGGTGCAGATGTTCAGCGGTTCATTGTACTTTACGGTCTGCTCTACATACTGGAAAGCATTCTTGCGAAAGTTCGTGATATTAGTGGTCGTCATCGTGCATCACCTCTTATGTACATAATAGCGTACATGCTGCGCGGTGTCAAGACCTTTTTTGCCGAACTTGGGGCTTGTGGAGCGGGGGCAATCGTTCTATAATACAAGCTGTGAAATGAATCACAAAAGGGGTGGAACGTATGGACAAAAAACTGAACGAGGCCGTGGCGGCGCTGCGGCCCCAGATGGTGGCGGCGCTCCAGCGGCTGGTGCGCAGGCGCAGTGTGGAGGCCGACCCGCTGCCGGGCAAGCCCTTTGGCGAGGAGGTGGATGCCTGCTTTGCCGAGGCCCTGACCCTCTGCCATGAGCTGGGCTTTGAGACCACCGACATGGATCGGTACATCGGCTGGTGCGAGATCGGCACCGGGGACGAGATGGTGGCGGTGCTGGGGCATCTGGACGTGGTGCCCGAGGGCGAGGGCTGGCATCACCCGCCCTACGCCGCCGAGATCGAGGGCGGCAGGCTGTATGGCCGGGGTTCCATTGACGACAAAGGCCCGGTGGTGGCCAGCCTGTTCGCGCTGAAAGCCATCCGGGATCTGGGCATTCCGCTCAACCGCCGTGTCCGGCTGCTGTTCGGCCTGAATGAGGAGACCAACGACCGGGATGTGCTGTACTACAAGGCCCACGGTGGGGAGATCCCGGTGCTGGGCTTCACCCCGGACGGCGAGTATCCGCTCATCAACGGCGAAAAGGGCATCCTGAACGAGAGCTATGCTGTGCAGCTGCACCAGACCGGGGCCTGGCAGCTGAGCAGGGTGCAGGGCGGCGTGGCCGGCAATGTGGTGCCGGACTACGCCTGCGCTGCGCTGACCGCCCCGGCGGGGGCCTCCCTGCCGGATGCGGAGCACATCACTGTGACAGCCGTCCCCGGCGGCTATCAGGTGGAAGCGGTGGGCGTTTCGGCCCACGGCAGCCACCCGGAGCAGGGCGAAAACGCCATTGGGCGGCTGGTGTGCTACCTTGACCGGCTGCCGCTGGAGGGGGATGCCAAGCAGGCCGTGCACTTTCTGGCCGAGAAGCTGGGCACCGACCCCTACGGCGAGCGCCTGCTGGGCCATCGGCTGGAGGATGCGCTCTCCGGCCCCATGAGCTGCAACTGGGGGCTGATCGAGGGCGATGCGCAGCATCTGTGGGTCAAGCTGAACTACCGCTATCCTGTGACCATGGAACGGGCAGACTGCCAGCCCGCTGTGCAGGCCGCCTTTGAGGCCGCAGGCTGGGCGCTGGATGGGCAGGTGCACAAGGAAAAGCTCTACTACCCTGCCGAGACCCCGCTGGTCAGCGCCCTGCTGGAGGTTTACCGGGATGCCACCGGCGACAATGCCCCGCCCAAGTGCATCGGCGGCGGCACCTACGCCAAGATGCTGCCCAATGTGGTGGCTTTTGGCCCCCTGTTCGCGGGTGACCCGGTCACAGAGCATCAGCCCGATGAATGCATCGATCTGGAACGTCTGGTGCAGAACGCCCAGATCATTGCAAACGCCATTGTCAAGCTGGCAAACCTGCCGCTGGAATAAGAAGGAGGACGGGACTATGAAGATCACACAGGTGCGGCTTGGCCGCATTTCTACCCCGCTGCGGGTGCCGTTCAAAACGGCACTGCGCACTGTGAACAGCGTTGAGGATGTTATCGTGGAGCTCCACACCGATACCGGTGCGGTGGGCTACGGCGAAGCACCCCCGACCGGTGTCATCACCGGCGACACCACCGGGGCCATCCTCGGTGCCATTCAGGATCATATCGCCCCTGCCCTGCTGGGCCGCGACCTCGATGAATTTGAGGATCTGACCGCCGCTGTGCAGAAGGCGCTTGTCCACAACACCAGCGCCAAGGCCGCTGTGGATATGGCCCTGTGGGATCTGCTGGGCCAGAAGTACAGCGCCCCTGTTTACCGGATGCTGGGCGGTGCCCGCAGAAACATCGTGACCGATATCACCATCAGCGTCAACCCGCCCGAGGAGATGGCCCGGGATGCCCGCACCGCCGTCCAGCGCGGCTACGACTGCCTGAAGGTCAAGGTTGGTATCGACCCTGAGCTGGATGTGGCCCGCCTTGCCGCGGTGCGGCAGGCCGTGGGCCGGGACATCAAGCTCCGCATCGATGCCAATCAGGCCTGGAACGCCAAGCAGGCGGTCCGCATCCTGAACCAGATGCAGGAAAAGGGGCTGGACATTGAGTTCGTGGAGCAGCCCGTGCCCGCCGCAGACCTTGAGGGGATGCAGTATGTCACCCGCCATGCCGATGTGCCCGTGCTGGCCGACGAGAGCGTGTTCAGCCCGGCAGATGCCCTGCGGATCATGCAGACCGGCGCGGCCGACTTTGTGAACATCAAGCTGATGAAGTGCGGCGGCATCACCAATGCCCTGCGCATTGCCGCTGCCGCTGAGGTGTACGGCGTGGAGTGCATGATCGGCTGTATGCTGGAAGCCAAGATCTCGGTCAACGCAGCCGTGGAGCTGGCCTGCGCCAAGAAGATCATCACCAAGATCGACCTCGACGGCCCGGTGCTCTGCAGCGAGGACCACATCCTCGGCGGTGCCGTGTTCGACGAAAAGAACATCACCGTCTCCGACGCGCCCGGCATGGGCATTCAGGGCTTTGTGCCCGGCAAGGTGTCCTATCTCGACTAAAACAGGAACAGACCGCATCCCGAAACACACGGGGTGCGGTCTCTTTTTGTGAATCTGTATTTCATATACGGACAGTGAAAAAAGCTCGTGTCTGTATATGTTGAAATGAAAAACAAAAAAAGCGGGTAAAATCTTTGACTTTTCGGCCTGCGAGGCGTATAATCGTACTTGTTCCGTGTAGAGGAATGGGAAAACTGTGCGCAATAGACGCACAATCTGGATAGGGGAGTAGAAAAGTTATGAAAACGTTGAAAGCGGTTGCGGCAAGGTACAATGCCACAAGCCTGATCCTGCGCATCGTCATCGGCCTTGTGGTCGGTGCGGTGCTGGCACTGGCGGTGCCCGGTGCGGGCTGGGTGGAAGAGTTCGGCAGCCTGTTCGTGGGTGCCCTGAAGGGCATTGCCCCGGTGCTGGTGTTCGTTATCGTGGCCAGTGCGCTGGCGCAGGGCACGTCCAGGCTGGACCGGCGCTTTGGCACGGTCATCTGGCTGTACATGTTCACCACCTTCCTGGCCGCCGCCATTGCGGTGGTGACCAGCTTCCTGTTCCCTCAGACCGTCGTTCTGGCTGAGGCGGCAGAATCCGAGGTGGTGCCCCAGGGTCTGGGCGAGGTGATGAACACCCTGCTCACCAACTTTGTGGCAAACCCCGTCAGTGCCCTGCTGAACGGCAATTACATCGGCATCCTGTTCTGGGCCTGCCTGTTCGGTCTGGCTATGAAGAAGTACGGCGCAGACAGCACCAAGCTGTTCCTGGCGAACACAGCGGATGCAGTTTCCCAGATCGTCCGCTGGATCATCAATCTGGCACCCTTCGGCATCATGGGTCTGGTGTACACCAATGTTTCCGGCAACGGTCTGGCCATCTTTACCCAGTACGGCAAGCTGCTGGCCCTGCTGGTGGGCACCATGCTCTTTATGGCACTGGTCGTCTCGCCCTTTATCATCTTTGTGTATCTGCACTGCAACCCGTATCCGCTGGTGTTCCGCTGCCTGCGTGAATCCGGCCTGACCGCCTTCTTCACCCGCAGCTCTGCCGCCAACATCCCGGTCAATATGGATCTGTGCGAAAAGCTGGGGCTGGATAAGGATATGTATTCCGTCTCCATCCCGCTGGGCGCTACCATCAATATGGATGGTGCCGCCATCACCATTACCATTATGACGCTGGCTGCGGCCAATACGCTGGGCATTCAGGTGTCCCTGCCCGCCGCCATCCTTCTTTCGGTGATGAGCGCTCTGGGTGCCTGCGGCGCTTCCGGCGTGGCCGGCGGCTCCCTGCTGCTGATCCCCATGGCCTGCTCCCTGTTTGGCATCTCCAATGATATCGCCATGCAGGTGGTCGGTGTCGGCTTTATCATCGGCGTGGTGCAGGATTCCGTGGAAACTGCCCTGAACTCCGCCGGTGACGTGGAATTTGCCGCCACTGCGGAATATCACCAGTGGCGCAAGGAGGGCAAGCCCCTGCCGGCGTTCCTGTGCAAGTGATGCAAAACTGAAATGGCTTTTCAAAGGCTGCTGTGCTGCTGGCACGGCGGCCTTTTTGTTTGGAACTTTTTTCTGGGCATTTTGCACAGGAAAGCCCTCGCCCTGTTTGAAATTGACGGATTCTGACGGATTTTGCATGAGAGTATCCCCTTTTGCAGAAGAAATTCTGGGCAAAACAGAGAGAAAATCTGAAAAAGTTTTCCAAACAAGGCTTCAATCGTCCATGTATACAAGAACTTTATTTTCTATAAAAAACGTTTTGTGCTAGTTGTGCAAAGAACGAAAGAACGTTAAAAATGTATCACTAAATTCATAGTTTGTTCATAGAATTTATAAAACGATTTCATAATTGAGTGGCATAATATGGCCATCCTCAGAGAGGGGAACAAAAGAACGAAGGGTTCTGAACGGTTCCGCTTTGAGGATGCAGGGAGATAGAGGCCCTGCCAAAAAACACAATGACATTTACCGATATACGGAGGATATTTATTATGATGAACAAGAACACTGCTATTCTGGACAACACTATGATGGACGCTTACCTGACTGTCACCGAGGGCGTGTCCGATAACTGCGGCATTGGCCTGGCTTTTGCAAGCCTGCTCGAGAGCGCAAAGAAGAACTTTGTCAACCAGAGCAACCGCCGCGCTGTCAATGCAAGCTTTGCCGGCTGATCTTCTCCAATTTGCCGGTTGAAGATTCTCCTTCTTTTTTTGTTACAGCTGCTGCCACACTGTAATATGAACTGAAAAGCCCGGAACCACCTGCCGCCATAGCAGGTACGGTTCCGGGCTTTTTTGCTGTGTGGGTTCGGCCAGCGCAGGGGTTTTAAGCCGTCAGCTTTGCTTTCTGCAGCGCGGCCACGATCAACGGAATGAGGATGAGCTGCGCCACGATGCCGGGCACAGCAGTGAGCACCGCACCGGACAGGAACGCGCTGAACGGGAAGCTGGAGCCGGACAGACCGGCCAGCACAAAGCGCACCGCACCCCAGACAAGGCGGCCTGCCACCATCGAGGTAACAAGGGTGGCGTAGATCATGGGCAGGGTGTGCTGCACCTTGCGGTACATGAAACCGGCCACAGCGCCGTATGTGGCCAGCTCAAAGGCCATGGCGATGGCAATGGGGTACATCGGGGGCATCCCGAACAGCACCGAGCGGAGCAGCGGGGCGGCAAAGCCCAGTGCCAGGCCCCAGGGGCCGCCCAGCACGAAGCCAGCCAGCAGCACCGGGAAGTGCATGGGGCAGAGCATGTTGCCGATCTGAGGCACATGGCCGGTGATCATGGGCAGCACAAAGGCCAGTGCCAGAAACAGTGCGGCCAGCACCAGATCACGGGTCGCGGAACGGGTCTTGGTATTCATCAATGATTCCTCCTGAAAATGCACAGACAAAAAGGGCCTGCCGCCAGCACGCACGCCAGCGGCAGACCCCTTCATGGTGTCTGTTTCAAAATAATGTTTGCGGGGAGAAACACGGGCTTCAGCCCGCAAAGCCCCGGCTTCAGCCGGGAATTGTGCAAAAAGTATAGCAGATGCAAAGCCGCCTTGTCAAGCTCAGCGGATGAGGATGGTTACGGGGCGGTGTTTGCGGATTTTTGAAATTTGTAGATGTAATAAAAGGAATCTTCACCGGGGCCTTCTGCAAATGTACTGTTACAGACATTGGTGCGAGAATAACCATTGTCGGAGGCTGCATTCAATTCGGCATCAGAAAGCGCATGTTCCATAAAGAGCCAGATCTCAGGATCGGAAGAAGCGAAGCACTGAGAAGTATTGGAGGATTCGATTTGAGCATGGACACGTCCCGGAAAGTAATAATCAAAGAGTGTCCAGTCTAGGAAGTAGTTCGTTGTATAAAGAACTGCATCCTGAGAGGGGGTAATAACTTCCAGACACTGGGTGGTCGCAAGGTCGATGCGCTTTTCCCGCTGATAGGTTTGGTAGAAATCTGGTAGACTGCACACCAGCGTTCCCAAAATCAGAATACTGGATAGAATGGTTCTCCAACGGACTTTAGACAGAAGAAAGCCAAAAACCAGGTAAACGACTGCGGTGAGCGGATAAAGGTATCGAACGAGAAAAAGCGGGCGAACGGCATGTGAAACGATCAGCCCGACTGCGGAGGTGCCGGCGGCAGAAAGCAAGCCAGTCAAAAGCCAAATCGTATCAGGGGCGAAGAGCCATTTAGAGGACGACTTGGCCTGTGCTGTGAAATAAAGAAGGAATGCAAGACCGAAAATGAGGACTGTCCAAGAAGGATTGAAGAAGAATCCGATACAATTGATCGGAGAAGGAATGAAGGTGGACCACCAGTCTGCCGCAGCACGTTTGAAAGTGGGAAGCAATACCAGAAGCCAGGGAAGGTAGACGACCACTGCGGCACAATAAGTGATAAGGATTTTTTTGAAGCTGCTCTTATCCTGCGGAAGCAGAGAAAGCAGAGCCAGATAGAAAAATGCAACGGAAATCAGGGCATAGTAGTGCGTATAAGCGGCACAAAGAGAGGCGACGCTGAAAATGACCCAATCGGAGGTTTTACCGGAATGAAGAATGTTATGGAGTGCCAGATAGGCCGCTAACACAAAGAAAGCGCCGAGTGAATACATTCGGGCCTCGACATTGAACATGATAGCGGTATCAGTCAAAGAGGCAAAAGTGGAAACAACAACTGCGGGAATCAATCCGAACTGTCTGAAAATCACCGTACAGGCAAGAATCAGAATGAGTCCATAGGGAATCAGAGCCGACAGATGATAGACATATCCGTGATTGCCCAGAAGATGATATAGGAGCTGTGTGAAAAGGTAGTACAGCGGCGGATGATTATCTGCCGCTGTGACTTGGAGCATTTCAAAAACATTCATTTGGGCAAGGCCGATGCTGAACCCCTCATCTCCCCAGAAGGAGTTGTCAAAAATGCGGACAAAGTGCATGGCGAACAGCACAAGGGCATACAGGTACAGCAGCCAGGGCAAAATCCTGCGGCTGCGCTGTGCCCGGGATGTGGGTGAGGAAAAAGACATAGGAACCTCCCAAAATGATAAAAAAAGCAAACAAATTCATCTTATTATATCATACAGCGGCAAAAGATGATATTGCAAAGCGGTCAAAAGCTGCAAAAATGTTTTGCGGGGGCAAAATGGACCTGCATTTTCAACAAAAACGGGAACATTTACAAGCGATTTTGCCAAGGGATGTACATTTTGACGAAAGAACCTTGACGTTTTTGCATAGAATAGATAATATAGACTTGAGAAATAGCGCATCAGGGCGTACGGCCCGGGTGCGTACCATATCCGATGCAAACGCTGAGGTTCATACGGGAGGACCAAAGATGACAAATGCAGAAAAGCTTACCCTGGCAAAACACGCCTGCCACATCCGCATGGGCGTGATCGAGGGCACTCACAGCGCCAAGTGCGGCCATCCGGGCGGCAGCCTGGATATCGCCGAGGTGCTGGCGTACCTCTATTTCGTAGAGATGAAGGTGGATCCGAAGGATCCCAAGAACCCTGACCGCGACCGTCTGGTGCTCTCCAAGGGCCATGCGGCCCCGGCGCTGTACGCCGCGCTGGCTGAGCGTGGGTTCTTCCCGGTGGAGGACCTCAAGACCCTGCGCAAGATCGGCAGCTACCTGCAGGGCCACCCCAACATGAACAGTGTGCCGGGCGTGGATATGTCCACCGGCAGTCTGGGTCAGGGCGTGAGCGCCGCCTGCGGCATGGCACTGGGTGCCAAGCACGCCGGTAAGCCCATCAATGTTTACACCATCCTGGGTGACGGCGAGGTGGAAGAGGGCGAGTGCTGGGAGGCCTTTATGTTTGCTTCTCACTACGGCCTGTCCAACCTCTGCGTCATGCTGGACCGCAACCATCTGCAGATTGACGGCACCACCGAGACCGTGATGAACAGCGCCCCGCTGGAGGAGAAGCTGAAGGCCTTCAACTTCAATGTGCTGACCATCAACGGCCACGATCTTGATGCCATTGAGAGCGCCATCGCCGCTTTCCACGCTGAGAACGAAAAGCCCACCTGCATCATTCTGGATACCCTCAAGGGCAAGGGCGTTTCCTTTATGGAGAACTCCGTTGACTGGCACGGCAAGGGCCCCAACGATGAGGAATACGCACAGGCCATGCAGGAGCTGAATGCAGCTTACGCCGCGCTGGAAGAGGAG
>OIQM01000512.1_pt1 | contig 10951 bp, 8 predicted proteins | sample 1586021 | NCBI WGS metagenome assembly OIQM01 (sample SAMN02675049, study PRJEB24791) | human gut metagenome, SKBSTL061 | isolation source: stool | host: Homo sapiens | place: USA
CTGTTTCTATGTATATTTGATAAAATTGTAACATCTATAATGATACCCATGTAAGATAATATATCTTTCGTCTTTATCGTCTATATCTTTCCGGTTGCTATTCAAGATGTGTGTGGAGCATCAATTGTGCATTATTGCGTATTATTGTGCCAAATCGCGTCAAATCGCGTCATTCCGTCCGGGCTTCTTTCTATATTTGCCATAAATAAAAAAATATTGATATGGCATTACAAACAACCGGATTGGAATTTTTCTACCTGAGTGTGGATTTCTTCGAGAATGATAAAATATTGTTGGTGGAACAAGAGTTGGGCAGTCGGGCTACATTGCTTGTATTGCGCTTGTTGGCACGTATTTACCACAAAGGATATTTTTGCCGTTGGGGAAAGGATGAGTGTCTGCTTTTTACCCGCAGATTGCCCGAAGGCTGTACGGCCGATTATGTACAGCAAGTGGTGGATGCACTATTGGAACGTGGCTTTTTTAGTAAAGTCCAATACGAAAGATTTGGAATTCTTACTTCGGAAAGTATACAGGACCATTACTTTGAGGCGGTACAACAACGGAAGTGTGTAGAGGTGAGTACTGATTACTTGTTGATAGAGATTTCAAAATACAAGAATTTGTATGTAGACGGCAGTAACGTAGGCATTTCAACGGAAAATGTGGACATGAAAACCGGAAATGTAAACATGAAGTCACAAAGTAAAGCAGAGGAAAGTAAAGCAGAGCAAAAAAATGAAAAGGACTCCTCCTCTTTTTGTTCTCCAGAAAAGAAGAGGATTTTTGCGGAGAAAGAGACTTTTTCTTCTATTCCTGTAGATGGAAAATGCAGAAATGCTTCCGGACCAGTTGAAGCTTTGCAGCAGTGAGGGATAGGAGATAAGATAGTAGGGTACTGTGATTATGGTGTGATAGGGCATCCGATATGGCAAATATTAGCTGATATGCGTATGTCAGGTGGAAGGTTATATCAATTGTTAGCCTTTATTGGGGCGCGCCTGCGAGTTTGACCGATTAGAATTTAGTAGATTGATAAATACTGTAATTGTGTAATAAAAAAAACGATTGATAGTTTTATGGTTCATATAAGTAGAAAATAAATAGAATATTAAATAGATAATAGCCTGATTTTTAGAGTGCTGATTATGCTAATGGTAGAGTATAAGTAGAAAGTGACTAAAAAAAATAGTTATAATATATTGTGTATCAAGTAAAAGGGAGAAATAATATAAGTATGGTGGACTTAATGAATAGAGGAGAACGGTAAGCATAAGTTCTTTTGGAACTTAGTTCTATAAAAGAGGAAAGTACAAGAATTCATTTCTTATAAAAAACGCCTAAATATTAGTCGTTCCAAACAATATTCAACTGTTAAAAGAGTAATTTCACACAAAGGATAAATAGTTAAAGAAACAAAAAACAAGGTACTTTATTTGGAACAAGATATCTGAAGAAGAAAATGATTATCTTGACAATTTTCATGTATTTCACATCATTTTATACTAAAAATAAAATAACTACCTTACATCTAACAAATATCACAACTAAACAATACTTATGAATAAAAAAATATCATAGACAAAAAATAATAGACTTATTCTTTTATTTTTAATAAAATTTTATATCTTTGCAATATTATTGATAAAATGAGTTCCAAAAGAACTTGGATAATGTTTAATTAAAAGAGAGTGAGTATGAAAGAAAAAGTGTTAATGTTACTAGCTTGTCTGTGGTTGGGTATCGGCTTCTCTATGGCTCAAGCGCCTAAAACAGTTGCAGGAGTTGTAACTTCTGCGGATGATGGTGAGCCGATAATAGGTGCGTCTGTTTTAGTGGAAGGGACTACTATGGGAGCAATTACGGATGTAGATGGCAAGTTTGCTATCAATAATGTTCCTACAGATGCTAAAGCGCTGATTGTTTCTTATTTGGGTATGATTACTCAGCGAGTTGGAATTCAGCGTGGTACTATTACTGTAACAATGAAGTCGGACACAAAAGTGTTGGATGAAGTGGTTGTAACTGCTCAAGGATTGAACCGTAAACAAAAAGCGTTGGGTTATTCTACACAAAAGGTAGCAGGTGAGGATTTGACTATTTCACGACAGACCGATTTGGGTAATGCTATGGCTGGTAAAGTGTCGGGAGCACGTTTTATAGGTGGTGCTAGTTCAGGTTTTGATGCAGGTACTATTATTTTGCGTGGTGCAGGTTCCATTCCTTCTTCGTCCCAGTCGGATAATCCGGCCAATGAGCCTATTTATGTGGTAGATGGTGCTATCACCAACAAAAACTCTATCAATATGGATGATGTGGAAAGCATAAACGTATTGAAAGGTCCCGCGGCTACTGCCCTTTATGGTTCGCGTGGTGGTGCAGGTGCTATCATCATAACTACTAAGGCGGGACAAAGTGAGAAAGGGTTGCTTGAAGTAAGTCATACATTGCAGGCCGAAACTTACTATAATCATTTCAATATGCAGAAGCTGTATGGTGGTGGAGGATATGGAGGTACGGAAAAAGGTAACAGGGCTCAGGATATTTATGATTTGTATAGTGGTGATATTCCCGGTTTGCAAGGTGCTTATGTGTACGATTATAATGAGGACACTTCTTGGGGAGCTGCATACGATCCGGCTGTGAAATATGTCACTCCGTTGTCATTAGACGAAACCAGTGGTCATTATGGAAAACCAGCCACTTGGCAACATGGATTGGATTTGAGAGATCTTTATCGGACTGGTGTAACCAATACAACCAACGTTTCGTTTTCAAAGAGTGTGAAAGATTTTAATACCCGTGTTTCTTTCACCAATAGCTATCGTACTGGTGTGCAACCCAATTCGGACGCTATTCGCCGTTTCTTAGGGTTCAAGACTAATTTCAAACCCACACCGTGGATGAATGTGTCATTGGATTATAAATATACTTATCGTCAAGATCATAATGCTGCCGAAAGTGGATATAACGGTTCACGTACCGTTTTGCAGGAATATACCCAATGGGGACAGACCAATGTCAATTTAAAAGATTATAAGGACTATAAACGTCCGGACGGATCATGGAGGACTTGGAATATCAACAGTGTGAATAACCAAAGTGCTGCATTCCATGATAATCCGTATGCTTTGTTTCATGAATATAATCATCGCACCATTTATCAATGGAATGTATTCAGTGGTGATGTGTCTGTGGACCTTCCTTATAACTTGAAGGCAGGGGTACGCGTAAATGGTAACATACGTGGTTACAAATTGGAACGAGAACGCCCTTCAGGATCTATTAATTTCCGGTCAAATTATCGTCAGGATCAAAGCAGTTTGATTGATTTGACTGTACAAGGACGTTTAACTTGGGGACAATCATTTTTTAAAGATAAACTAACGGTAGACGCAGCTCTTTTTGCAGAAGCACGTGACTATACGTACGATAATTTATATGCATACACCAATACGAATTATGATTTGTCTTTGGACGATTACTATAATTTGGCTGCTTCATCGGGTACTATTGCCTTGGCCTATAATAAGAAGACACATTACAAGGAACGTAGTGTTTATGCCACAGCTACTATGGGCTGGGATGATACTTATTTTCTTGATGCTTCTGTCCGTAACGATATGTCATCTACGTTGAGTCCTAATCACAATAGCTATTGGTATGGTGGCCTTTCCGCTTCTGTCCTTGCTCACAAATGGGTGAATGCAGAATGGCTGAACTTTTGGAAACTGCGTGCTAGTGCGGCTCAAGTAGGTACTACGCTCAATGCTTACAATATTTATCCTACTTATTCGCTGGATACCAGTTATGGTTCACATGTTACAATGTATGAACCTTCTTCTCAGAAAAATTATAATATTGAGCCGTCTATTTCCACTTCGTATGAAATAGGTACGGAATTCCGTTTGTTCAATAATCGTTTATGGGGTGATTTCAACTATTATACCCGGGATGACAAAGATCAGATAATCTCCGTAACCTCTGCTCCGCAATCGGGGTATTCCACTCGTAAGATGAATGCTGGTTTAATTCGTAATCGGGGTGTTGAATTGAGTTTGGGCGGGATGCCTGTTTCCACTAAGAACTGGAAATGGGAAATGAATTTCAATATAGCGAAGAATAGTAATAAACTGGTGGAACTAGCTGATGGAGTGGATTCTTATTCTATTTATTGGACTTCATTCACAACTCGTTTGTATAATTATGCTATGGTTGGTAAATCACTTGGTGTGATAACCGGTAATACATGGGAACGTGATGACAATGGCAATATAATCTTCCATGAATTGAGTGCTTCGCAGAAGGCGTTGTATGGTGGTGAATATGTACCTACTTACAATCAGAATACACTAGATGAACTGGGTAACTTCCATCCGGATTTCACAGGTGGTTTTAATACTAGTATCAGTTTTAAGAATTTCCGTCTGTCGGCTAATATTGATTTCTCTGTAGGCGGTCAGATTGTATCCTATACTAATATGTGGGGTAGCAGTAGCGGTATTCTTGATAAAACAGCTGAACTTAATGACCGTGGCGTCAATGTTCGTGAACCGGTAAGCAAAGGTGGTGGTATCCACATGACTGGTGTGGATCAGAATGGCAATAAGGTAGATACCTATGTCAATGCTAAACTATATTATACCACAGCTTCCCGTGTATGGGAAGAATGGGTGTATGACCGTACTTACGTGAAACTTCGCGAAGTGTCATTGTCGTATGTTTTCCCGTCACAAACTTTGAAGAAACTAAATATCGGTCTGAGTCGTGCCAGTGTGGCAATTAATGCTTCCAATCCATGGTTGATCTATTCAGCTTGTCCTAATGTGGATGTGTCTGAAATTGGTATGGGATATTTTGAGGGTGGTAATGCCGCTGCAACCCGTTCGATAGGTTTTACCGTTAATCTTGCTTTTTAAACCATAAAACGAAGAATCATTATGAAATATATTAAATTATTATTTTTATCTCTGAGTTTTGCAGCAACATTCACAGCATGTGATATGACTGACTTTGGCGATATTAACAAAGATCCCAATGAACCGTCGGAGGCTAATACTGGTATGTTGTTTACATACGCTTGTACTTATGTGAAATACTTCTCTATGAACTCAAATTATTATTACCCGTGGACGCAAATGTATCCGGGGTATATGTCCGAGAAAAATAATAATCAGTATGGTGCGTTTGGCGGACCTACTATGAGTACAAGTTCTTATTATCTTTATCCGTTGAAGAACTGCCAGAAGATTATTGACTTTAATAGTGATGAGGCTGAAAAAGGTAAACCTGCCATTGTACAGTTTGGTGATAATGCCAATCAGATTGCGGTTGCACGTACATTGATGGGATTCATCTATATGCACCTTACAGATGCTCTAGGGCCACTTCCTTACACAGAAGCATTTCAGGCAGGTGAGGAAAATTTTACTCCGGTATTTGATTCACAGGAAACGATTTATGCTAAGTTAGATGCCGATTTGAGGGAAGCGTATAATCAGTTTAATGAAAGTGGCTCGTTGAGTACAGCCGACATCCTGTTCGATGGTGACATTCGTGCATGGAAGAAACTGAATGCTTCTACCCGTATGATGCTTGCTATAAAACTGGCAGATGTGGATCCTGCCGAAGGACGCTCGCGTTTTGCTCAAGCTTACGCTGATGGCGGTATTGAAGAAAATGCCTATAATTTGAATTATACTTTTGAGGCCAATACTGTGGGATATTTATATTATAATGGTGTAAACAATAATTATAATTTTGTCCCTAATAAGTATTATGTAGATCAGCTGAAGGAGTTGAAAGATAACCGTCTGTTCTCTACTTGTTCGCTGATTCCTTTTGGCAAGACACAGGCAGAGGCGGGCGTGACGGATGAAGACCTGAAGAATTTTGATAAATACCAAGGTATGCCTTTGGGTATTGAGTCTGCAGATGTGAACACGTGGAATAAAGTCTGCTGTTTTTATAATCCTTCTCTCACACAGGTAACCTCTACTTTCCCTATTATTACTGCTTCTCGTATGCTACTTATCGAGGCTGAAGCTGCTCAACGTGGCTGGATTCAGGCTGATCCTGCCCAACTTTATGCAGCCGGTGTGAAGGCATCATTTGAACAATGGGGAGCCGAAGGTGTTGATGAATATTTGGCACAGGAAGCAGTTGCCTATACAGGTACTGATGCTGATAAAATTAACAAAATTGCTCTTCAACGCTGGATTAGTGGCTTTATGGCTGATGGTTTTGAGGCATGGTCTGACTGGCGTCGTTTTGATATTCCGAAACTAGAAGTCGGTCCGGTTTGTACAACGATTGATCATATTCCTTATCGCCATCAATTTGATAGCGAAATTTATCAAGGTAATCTTGAAAATTATGAAGCTGCCGTGAAAGCAGATTTGAATGGTGATGATAGCCGTGAGCAACGAGTATGGTGGAATAGAAGATAAGATTTGAAGTATATAATTCTCTTTAAAGTTTCGTTTAAATATAGGGGACATTCTCAGTGATGAGAGTGTCTTCTTTTATTGAAATAAATCAAAAAATATATAGGATAAACGTTAGTTAAGACTAGGTAGTTCATAAATTGCCTCGATGGATAGATATACGTATTGCTTTTTCTTATTGACTTTTGTTGTGTTCGGTTGGGTGGCATTTGAAGAATGCTATTGTTGGGATATTGAATTTTTATGAAGAAATTCTCCTGTTTTAAAGCATAAAAAAAGGCTATCTATCCCAGACAGCCAATCTTTTGTTAACCTTAAATCTAATACTATGAAAAACACACTGCAAAGATACGGACTTTGTTTATAATAGCAAGTTTTTAGTCTGTATTTCGCTGTTTTATAACATGCTTTATAAATATATCGCACCTTGTTAACAAATTAATTTAAAAATGTAAAGTTTTGTTTATTATGACCTTTCGGACTTTTTGTCTTATGAATGATAGAAGAGGGCAAATGAAAATAAAAGTATGTGATAGCTGTTTTTCTATTTCTTATTTTATATCTTTGATGTCACTTTACTGATTGAAAAAATAACAGTTACTTATGAAAAACAGACAGTTTATTGTATTTGCTCTTTTATTAGCATGTCCGTTGCTGTTACACGGACAGGAAACGTTTCTTTGTGGAAAAGAATCATGTAATAAAGGTTATATCCGGCATCCATGGTATGGAAAAAAGGTTGGTTATATAGGAGACTCGATAACTGATCCCAATTGTTATGGAGATAACATAAAAAAGTATTGGGATTTTTTGAAAGAATGGTTGGATATCACTCCTTATGTGTATGGAGTGAGTGGACGTCAATGGAATGATGTACCCCGTCAGGCAGAACAATTGAAAAAGGAGCATGGAGAAGAGGTTGATGCCATCGTGGTTTTGATGGGGACAAATGATTTTAATAGCAGTGTACCTGTCGGGACTTGGTTTGCAGAGAAAGAAGAGCAGGTGATGGCTGCCCGTGGTGAAACTAAAAAACTGGAAACGCGTAAAAGGCGTGTTCCTATAATGACGAATGATACGTATAAAGGCCGTATTAATATTGGTTTGAGTCATTTGAAAAAATTGTTTCCCGATAAACAAATTGTTTTGTTGACCCCATTGCATCGTTCTTTAGCGGAATTCGGCGAAAAGAATGTACAACCGGATGAAAGCTATCAGAATAAATGCGGAGAATATGTGGATGCTTATGTACAGGCCATTAAGGAAGCAGGTAATTTGTGGGGAGTTCCTGTAATAGATTTTAATTCGGTTACAGGTATGAATCCGATGATTGAAGAACAACTTATTTATTTCTATGATTCGGGGTATGATCGTTTGCATCCTAATACCAATGGTCAAGAACGTATGGCACATACATTGATGTATCAATTACTTTCTTTGCCTGCATCATTCTGACAGTTGGACATTCATATTTTGCCTTTTTGGAAGAGTTTGTCTATTGGGGAGAACCTTCGATGTTTCGATATGAATTTGAAGAATTGAAAAAATGTTCAAGTGGCAAATTGATGTTGTTTGAACATCTTTTTATTAGTTCTTATTTACTGAAAGAGTAATTGAACTATTGATTTTGAACAAATTTCTATATTCTTGTATCATTTTTTATGGTTTCTTTTCTTGTTCTTGTTTACTTTTGCCTGAATCTTTTAACTTATAAAATGTATATGAAAAACATGAAATTAAAAGTATTACTTGCTTTATGTGCTTTACTCCTGTTATCGGCTTTTATTGCTGAGAGAAAAGAACCCATTACTATTTTTATGATTGGTGATTCCACTATGGCGAATAAAAGTCTGAAGAATGGTAATATAGAGCGTGGTTGGGGACAAATGCTTCTCGGATATTTTACGGAAGATAATCACGCTATGAATGGATGAAGTTCACTCAGTTTTATCAATGAAGGACGTTGGGATGTAGTGCTTTCTAAAATTCATAAAGGTGATTATGTATTTATTCAATTCGGGCATAATGATGAGAAATCTAGAGTCACATTACATACAGAATCCGGAAGTACCTTTGATGATAATTTAAGACGTTTTGTGAATGGAACATGTGCTAAGGGAGGAAATCCTGTACTGTTCAATTCTATAGTTCGTCGTAATTTCCTTCCTAAAGGTGTGACGGAGATAAAGGGTAGTTATGAAAAAGAAGGTCCGGTATTGGTTGATACCCATGGGGAATATCTGGAATCTCCCCGTCGGGTGGCCGGAGAAATGAATGTACCTTTTATTGATTTGAATAAATTGACCCATGACTTGGTTACCGGTATGGGAGTCGAGAATTCAAGAAAATTGTTTATGTGGATTCCTTCCGGACAATATGAATTTTGTCCGGAAGGGAAAATTGACAATACTCACTTGAATATATATGGTGGACGTATAGTTGCCGGGTTGGTTGTGGACGCTTTGATGGAAGAAGTGCCGGCTTTGGCAAAATATGTGCGACGTTATGATTATGTGGTGGCGAAAGATGGGAGTGGGGATTTCTTTACAGTTCAGGAAGCAGTGAATGCGGCAGTTGGTGGTGGCAAGAAAACAATATCTATACTTGTTCGTCCGGGAGTATATGAAGAGTATGTTTCTATGCCGGAATCATCGCCTCGAATAGAATTGGTGAAACAGACAGGGGCTGAGATCAGGGATAACGGGTTCACACAAGATGTTTATGTGGCACCTTATAAGGGTGACAGAGTGTGTGCTATCAGTTATCATTTGATAAGAACAGGGTAGGTACATGTACCGAACAATATCCCATCGGGGGAGATAAGTCGAAATCGACTCCTGCGTCTTTAGATAAATGGGTGGAAAGCTTGGTAAACTCCGGTAGATAGGGAGTTGGCAATGATACATGGAATATCGCAGGGATATGATGCTTTTCAAAATCCTAAAATATTGTGGAAATAAGGTAAAGGCTATGGAAAATGAAATATGGGTGGGTACATTTAGAGAGGTGGCTGCCTATACAAAAGAACGAGAAAAAAATCGCTTGAATGTGCTAGAAAACGGCTATGACATAACTCCTCATTTGATATGAATGCACAATTATTTACAGAACCACTGACTATGGTATTAAAATCTGTGGGAAACAGAGTTTAGGAGATTAGGCAAGATGGGAAAAAGCTTTTTCTAAAGAAGGATGCTGATAAGGTTCTTTTCGATTTTAATCCTTATGGAGGGATGATTCAGATTCGTTTTATCTGAGGTGTTGGATATAGTTTGTAAAACTAGAATAGGGAAATCCGTTAGTCTTTATTGTAACCATTTAAGGTGTGATAATAAGATTAACGGATTTGTTTTTTGCACTTTTATAAGGTTACTCAGAATTAATTTCTAAATTTGTTCCCGTTAACTTTATTCCTTTTCCAAAAGAAATAAAATGGAAAACACAGAGAAACTGATAGTAGAACAACTGAAAAATGGCAACGAAGATGCTTATAAATACATCTATGATTATCATTATGTTCTTTTGTGTCATGTAGCAAATCAATATTTGAACGATAATTTTTTATCGGAAACTATAGTCGGAGATGTAATTTTTCACCTTTGGGAAATCAGAGAAACTTTAAACATTACTATTTCTATTAGAAGTTATCTGATAAAGGCCGTTCGTAATCGTTGTATAGACTATCTGAAATCTGGATCTGAAAAAAAGGAAATTTCATTTTCAGTTTTAGTACCGGAAGAGATGTCTGAAGAAAAGTATTTGCAGTCGGATAATTATCCTTTGGGAATATTATTGGAACGTGAATTGGAGCATGAAATCCGTATGGCAATAGACAAACTACCGATTGAATGTAGATGTGTTTTTGAAAAAAGCAGATTTGAGGAGAAAAAATATGAAGAAATTTCTCAGGAATTAGGTATTTCTATAAATACGGTTAAGTATCATATAAAGAATGCATTATCTTTCCTTCAGACTGAATTGAGCAAATATTTAATTGCTTTGATTTTATTTTTTTCGTGTTGAAACAGAAAAAAGTTTCTTTTAGGACTACCCTGTATTTAAAATAAATCGTCTTCACTTTAGAAACAACAAAGATGAAAGCAGAAAAAGAACATATTGATGAATTAATAGTATCCTATTTAAGTAATGAGTTGGATGGAAATGCTGTGCATGAACTGAAGGAGTGGATAGCTGCGTCTGTGGAAAATGAAAAGTATTTTATGCAGCGGCAAGAAATTTGGTTTTCTGCCATAAGTGTGAAAGAGGATGTTAAATATGATAAGAGCAAAGCATTTGAACAATTTAAAAATAGAATTGCTAATCAGAGGTTGAATGATAAAAGAGAACGTGAAAATTTCTGTTTGTCTAAATTTTGGCGTTATGCAGCTGTTATTGTTATATTGTTCTCAGTTTCTTATTTTTCTTATTGGAGGGGTGGAATAAGTATAAAAGAGGAATTTTCGGATATCATTGCGGAGGCTCCTCTTGGGTCCAGAACAAAATTA
>OIQM01000523.1_pt1 | contig 10805 bp, 10 predicted proteins | sample 1586021 | NCBI WGS metagenome assembly OIQM01 (sample SAMN02675049, study PRJEB24791) | human gut metagenome, SKBSTL061 | isolation source: stool | host: Homo sapiens | place: USA
TGCCCTCGAACATGAGGGGGCCTATGCAATCGAGGGCTTCGGTCGCCTGACCCTTTCGCCGGGCGGTGCTATTGTCTTTCAGGCGGCTCCGGCCACGTCTGTTGCTGCGGGATCTGTTGCCGGGGAATCGGCTCCGGAGGAAGGAAATAAGATTTCCTCGGCCGCAGCTTCTCATTCCGCTTCCGTCGCTGCGTCTGCGGAGTCCGTTGCACCCCGTGTGCGATCCCGTTCCGAAGCGAAGGCTTCTCCTGTAATCGACGACGGTATTTCCGAACCTCGGATCTCCGTTTCTGCCAAGCGCAAACCCGCACCTTATGTAAAGGGATTGCAATACGGCAAACCGCTTAAAACCACCGAGGGATATACCTACGTGGGTTCCAAGCCCCGCCGGAGGATCGATAAATTTATGGTCATCGCCATCGTGGTCGCTGTGCTGGCCGTAGGCGTCATCGTTTACGGTTATCTGCGCCGGGCGAAGATCGAGCGTCTGGAGCGCGAATACCTCGAACAGCTCGCTCCGGCCGTGCCGGAGCCCGTGGCTGCCGGAACGGACGAGGGTGTGGAGGCCGTTTCGGATACGAATCAGGAATAGTTTGCCGGTATTGGCTGTAAAACCGGATTGATTGAGTAGGAATGACAGATCTGACATCCATAAAAAACCGTTTCGGGATCATCGGCAACTCCGAGGCGCTCAATCGTGCGCTGGAGGTTGCCCTGCGTGTGGCGCCGACCGATCTTTCGGTACTCGTTACGGGTGAAAGCGGCGTCGGCAAGGAGTTTTTCCCGCAGGTGATCCATGCCTATTCGGCACGTAAACACAATAAATATATCGCCGTGAACTGCGGCGCTATTCCCGAAGGAACGATCGATTCCGAATTGTTCGGACACGAGAAGGGGGCCTTCACCGGAGCAGTCGAAGCCCGCAAGGGTTATTTCGAGGAGGCGGACGGCGGGACGATCTTTCTGGACGAGGTGGCCGAGCTGCCTCATTCGACCCAGGTGCGGTTGTTGCGTGTGTTGCAGACCGGCGAGTTCATCCGCGTCGGTTCGGCCAAGGTGCAGAAGACCAACGTGCGCGTGGTAGCGGCGACGAATACGAATTTGCAGGAGGCGATCCAGGCGGGACGTTTCCGCGAGGATCTCTATTATCGGCTCAACACGGTGCCGATCCTGGTGCCTCCTCTGCGGGAACGGAAGGAGGATATTTTCCTGCTTTTCCGCAAGTTCGCGGCCGATGTCGCGGCCCAGTACCGTATGCCGGCCATTTCTCTGGACCCCGAGGCCCGGCAGATGCTGGAGAATTACTATTGGCGGGGCAATATCCGTCAGTTGAAAAATGTCGCCGAACAGATTTCCGCCATCGAGGAGGCACGGCTCATTACGCCTGCCATCCTGACGAAGTACCTGCCCGCACAACCTCAAAGTGGAGCATCTACGTCGATGAGTACGGCCTTGCATAGCGGTTCGGACGACGGCGTGTCTTTCGAACGGGAGTTGCTTTACAAAGTGCTTTTCGACCTGCGGGCCGACGTCAATGACCTGAAGCGGATGCTTACCGAGCTGATGCAGCGTGCCGAGCGTCCTGCCGAGCCGACCAAAGACCTGGCGGGGTTGTTGCCGGCTTCCGCCCACAGCATCGCTTCTCCGGACTATGCGGAGAGCGAGGAGGTGGTCGATGAACAGCCTTCGCGGGAACTGACCAAAGCCGATGTGCTGCGGGAGCAGATCCTTCGGGCCCTGCGGCGCAACAACGGCCGCCGCAGGGAAGCCGCTGCCGAGCTGTTTATGTCGGAGAGAACTCTTTACCGTAAAATCAAGGAGCTCGGCATCGACGAGAACTCCTGAAAAATATCGTCTATAATCGAATGAAAGCTGTACTCAAATATGCGATCGTCGTCGCAGCGGGCCTCTTGCTGGCCGGTTGCGGGTACAAGGTGAACTATTCGTTGTCGGGCGCTTCGATTCCGCCCGATGCCAAGACCTTCAGTGTGGCCTATTTCCCGAACAACGCCCCGATGGTGGCTCCGATCCTGAGCTCGACGCTGACGGATGCCTTGCGGGACAAGTTTACGCGCCAGACGCGTTTGACGCAGGTGGACGAAGGCGGCGATTTCGCTTTCGAAGGCGAGATCACCGGTTATACTTCGACGACGGCTTCGGTTTCGGGTTCGTCCGAAACGGCCCTGTTGAACCGATTGACCATTACCGTCAATGTGCGCTTCACCAATGCGGTGGACGAGAGCATGTCGTGGAAAAAGACGTTTTCGGCGTTCGAGGATTTCGATTCTTCGAAACTGCTGAATGAAATCGAGGGCGAACTGATTCCCCAAATCGTCGATAAACTGGTGACGGACATTTTCCAGGCATCGGCGGCAAACTGGTAGCGGATGGCGGATTTCAAGGAATATACGATGTCCGGAGGCACGGTAGGCCCGGTCGATGAAGCGCAGCTCGATGCGCTCGTCGAGCGTTACGAGTGGTTTACTCCCGCCCGTATCCTGCGCGTGCTTCAAACCGGGCGTTCCGATCGTCGGGTGTCGATCGCGGCGGTGTCGCGTCTGTTGCCGCTCGGACGGTTCACGGTCGATCGGGAGGCGCTTTGTGCGCTTTCGCCTGCCGACCTGATCGACCGTTTCCTGAAGGAGGGGGGACATCGGATCGTGGCCGAGGAGGGCGAAGTCGTTGAAGAGGTCCGCACCGAGGCCGAATTGAGCGGTGACGACGACCTCGTTACGGAGGATCTGGCGGAAATCTACCTGGCCCAGGGGCTTTGCGACGAAGCAATCGCCATTTATCGCAAATTAAGTTTGTTAAATCCGGAAAAAAGTGTTTACTTTGCGTCGCTTATTGACAAAATCGCAAATAAATAATTAAAACGATAGGAACATGTTATACACTCTTTGTATCATTCTGATTCTGGTTGCAAGTATTCTCATCATTCTGGCTGTACTCGTTCAGAATCCCAAAAGCGGCATGGCTGCCAATTTCGGCGCTTCGAACCAGGTGATGGGCGTTCGCCAGACTTCGGATTTCCTGGAGAAATTTACGTGGACGATGGCCGTCGTGATCGTCGTGTTGAGTCTGTTGGCTACGCTGGCTATGGATCGCGGTCTGGTGGCTCGCAGCAACGTGGAACTCGAGAAAGATGCCAATGCGCTGATGGAGAAGATGATCGTCGAAGATCCCGCTCCTGCGGTTCCGCAGGCGGAACTTCCGGCTTCCGATCAGCAGCCTGCGCCGGCCGCTGCTCCTGCCGAATAAGCGGGCGATTCATTCCGATATAAAAGGCTGTGGATTTTTCCACGGCTTTTTTTATGCAGCTTCGAACGGTCTGGTTGGCCATAAGGTCAGAACTTCGGCCGGGCCGGTTTTTAGGCGGGAGGACAAGATTCGGATACGAAGGGCTGTTCGCACGGTCGAATTTTCGATAAGGTTTCGGTTCATAGTTTGGGCCGGGAGGCCGGGACAGGGACCCGTTTGCGATCTTGACCGATGGAATATTCGGTGACGACAGTTGTTGGAATATTCGAAGGTTCCCCGTGCAGTGCTCCGGTCCTTGGTCTAACGTTTTCGGGTATTGTAGGGCGTGCCGCTGCCGGGAAATTTTGTCGGCGGCGGCTCGCAGATTAGAGGGGCGTCGTGGGTTTTATCGAAGGTTTTCCGGCCGGGTTTCCGGTTCTGTTTCTGCGTATCCGCTCGTCCGGATCATGTACAGGACGTGCCGTCGTAGAGGATGTCCCGTTGGTAGTGCGGGGTGGTCGAATTCCTGTAATCGTGTCATACCGAGCCGTTGCATGACCCGTTGTGAGCGCAGATTGCTCAAGGCGGTGAAAGAGATAATGGATTCCATTTTCGACAGGCTGGCGTAATGAAGACAGCTTCGGGCCGCTTCCGTGGCATACCCGTTGCCCCACATGTCGCTGCGCAGTCGCCAGCCGATTTCCACCCGGCCGTACAATGGTCCGTCGAACGTGACCCGGTGAAGTCCCGTATAACCCAGCAGCTCCCCGTCCGTGCGACGTTCGAGGGCGTAGAGTCCGAACCCTTCCGTTTCGAATTCCCGGCGGATGCGGTCGAAGAAGGCGGCGGATTCCGGGAGGGAGAGCGGAGCGGGAAAATACTCCATCACCCGGGAATCGGCGTTCATCCGGGCGAATGCGGGAAAATCTTCATCCTGCCAACAGCGCAGAATAAGACGGTCCGTCGGGGAGGGGAGCAGCATGGTATGGTGATGTGAAGAGTGTCTAACTACCCATCGTCGCGTGACGGCCTTTTTGCCGGTTGGCTCCGAAATGACGTTGTAATAGATTGGCCAGTTGATCGGGAGCGATGTCGCGGTGGATCGTCCCGCCGTGTGCGATCGAGATGCCGCCGGTTTCTTCGGAAACGACCAGAATGATCGCGTCCGAAATTTCGCTCATGCCGATCGCGGCCCGGTGACGCGTACCGTAGGATTTGGGAACGTCGCTCTGCGTTACGGGGAGGATGCATTTGGCTGCGACGATGCGGTCGCCTTCGATGACGACGGCGCCGTCGTGCAGCGGTGCGTTCTTGAAGAAGATATTTTCGAGAAGCGGCGTCGAGATTTTGGCATCGATGGCGATACCGCCTTCGGTGATGAGCCGCAGGTCGCTCTGGCGGCCGATCACGATGAGCGCTCCCGTTTTGTGGGCGGACATCTCCCGGCAGGCCTGGACGATCGGTGCGATGATCGTTACCGATGTATTGTCGTTTCGGTTGAAGATGCGGGCGATGAAGTTGAACCGTTTCTGGCGCATGCCGATCATCTGCAAAAACCGCCTGATTTCGGGCTGGAAGACGATGATAAGGGCGATGACGCCGACGCTGACGAACTGCCCCAGGATGTTGGAGAGCAGCTCCATGTTGAGCGTGCGTACGACAACCCACATCAGGTAGATCATGATGATCCCGGAGATGATGTAGGGGGCGTTTGTTCCCCGGGTAGCGCGGTAGATCCAGAACATGATCGCCGCTACCAGGATGATATCTATGAAATCGATGAATGTGAACGGAACAAATCCCATGGTGTATTTCGTTAAGGCAATTATATCTTTCAATGTGTCGCTGTCCGACGGTCGCGGCATCGTATCCGAGAATCGTTCGTCCGCGATCCGTGTCCGCGTTTGTACTCCGCTCTATCCCTAAATCTTCTCCTCGACGGGAAAATGGGTCGTTGCGCCCAGGAGGGGTACTAAAAGCATATAATCACGTTCGTTAATTAGAGGCAAAATTACTTAAAAAAGTAACGACTCTGAAACAAAGCCGTTACTTTTTTGTCGAGGTACGGACCCCGGGTGAGCGGAGCGCTCTTCTATTTCTTGTCCTTGTCTTTCTTTTCCAAGGCATAAAGACGATTCACCTCCTGAAGCACGGCGGGCGTGATGTCGAGCGTCGAATCGGCGTCGAGCAGGGCATTGGCATTGACGATGAGTTTGTAACGACCATCGGCATTGAGGTTCTCGATGGCGCGGTGCAGCAGGTCCTGAGCCCGGTTCGAGAAGACGAAATTCTCTTCGTCGAGCGCTTTGGCTTCCTTCTGTGCCGCAGCCTGGTACGAAGCTATGCGGCGCTCGATGTTCTCCTGTGTGGATTGCGCGTCGTTGGTGGTGATAAGCCCCTTTTGGTATTTCTCCTGGAGCTGGGCTACTTCGTACTGGAAGTTCTGCTCCTTCTGTGCCCAGCTCTTCTGTGCCTTTTCGGTCTTGTCTTTCAGGGCGATGCCTTCTGCATTGTAAAGATCGGACTGCGCGAGCACGGCTTCGACCTGCACGTATGCGATGTCACCGCCGCCTACTTCCCGTTGCTCGGTTGCTTCGGTAGCTGCCGTTTCGACGTTTTTGGTGCCGCAGGCGGTAAATCCTGCCAGGGCGATCAATGCCGCGAAGAAGAGTTTTTTCATGTGTTATCCGTTGTTTTGGTTAAAAATATCGCTTTGAAAGGCAAAGGTAGAAAAAAATCTTTACTTTTGTCAAGCCACATTCAAAATTAGAAACTCATGTACGAATATCTCTCCGGTACCATTTCCGAACTCGCTCCCACCCATGCCGTGTTGGATGTCGGCGGAGTGGGGTACTTTCTTCAGATATCGTTGCAGACATATTCCGAAATCGAGCACTCCGACCGAGTGAAACTGTTCGTTCATTACGTGGTTCGGGAAGACGCCCAGTTGCTTTACGGCTTTGCGTCGAAGGCCGAACGGGAACTGTTCCGCCACCTGATAAGTGTCTCCGGCGTAGGCGGCAATACCGCCCGGATGATTCTCTCGACCTATTCGCCGAGGGAGTTGCAGGGGATCATCGCTACCGAAAACGCCGTCCTTCTCAAAAATGTCAAGGGATTGGGGCTGAAAACGGCGCAGAAGATCATCGTCGAGTTGAGCGGCAAGATGGCCGGCCTGGGACTGACGGGGGATACTGTTACGGCCCCCGTCGCCGGCGGGGATTACGAGGAGGCGCTTGCGGCGCTGGTCATGCTCGGGTTCGGGAAAGCGGCGGCGGATAAAGTCGTAAAAATCGTTGCTCGGGAAAATCCCGGAGCTTCGGTGGAGGATCTGGTCCGTATGTCCCTTAAACGATTGTAGCATATAATCGTACATTTCTATTTCGCAGGGTACTCATATCTTTCGATGTATCTTTTTTTGACGGTTGCAGCATCGAATCCGAGGGTCGCTTATTCGCGGTATGTGTCCGCGTCTGTAACGCGGATCTTTCCCTAAATATCCTTCTCGAAAGGGGCGTGGGGCGCTACGTTCCCGATTAATTATTACGTTTTTGTAACGGCCTTCTTGTTTTTGTCGATTTAATATTTTTGAAACTTTTTTTATATTTTTCTTAAAATATTTGGGGGGGGGAATTTTTTTATATTAGTTTTGCGCCGAAAAGAGTAAACGAACCCCCAAAATGTTTATCGTAAAAATGGAAGGATTTGCAGGCTTTGTCGGCCTTATGTTTGGTCTTGTTGTTTTATCGGTCATCATAACCCTGGTCGTATGTGCCGTTAAGAGGCATCGCAGGGAGTGGCTTCAGGACGGACAGCGTAGAGTCTGATTTTGTTTTGTAAAAAAGTTATTGGAGCTGCCGGAGCGAAAGAATCGCTCCGGCAGTCGATTTTTTTGTTCGGTTCGTTTCCGGACGTTTCGGATGGTCCGAACGTTCGGAAGATCGGACTTTATATCGTTTTGTCGCGACGCGGGCTTTCGTGTGCAGCTCCGGTTCTGTGTCGGGAGCGCAGGAAAACCGGTCGCCGGACCGTCGGGTTTCTTTGCCAGAGAGGGAAACATTGTTTTTCGGGGGGGCTGACTGCGGCGTCTGCGTTGGCAGCATCCGGCCTCGCAGTCGCTGCAGCGGATTTGCAATCGCGGTTCGCGGGGTGTGTGGGCGTGGTATCGCCGCCGTAAGCGATGCAGTGTATAGCCGAGCCGCGATACGTTCGGGGTGTAATCGTCGTTTTTTATCTCTGTACGAATACTAAAATCGTCCGGTCTGCCGTATTGTTAAGAAGAGCACCGGCGGGCGAGGCGGGCTTCGGTGTGTGGAGTTGCCGGGCCGGGGACGCGATGCGAATGATTCCGGGTTTCCGGACTTCGGGACTGTCCGAGCGATGTCGGTCGGGAAAACGAAGAATGAAGCCCGGTAAATTTTGCAAGTCCCGCAGGATTTGTTAAATTTGCGCGATTGTATGTCGAAAATCCGTTTCCATATTTTGCTTGCTGCGTTGCTGGTTGTTACCGGCTGCGGCGAGGATGACAAGGTTCTTCCCGAACAGCAGCAGCAGTTCGAGAGTTTCCTTTCCGGTAGCCACCAGCCCCGTCTGGTGACCGAGCAGGAGGCTATGAGTTCGGATGAAGACCTCGATTTTTACTCCACGTTCGGGCGCTGGTCGTATCGATATATTTACCATTATTACGATTCGGAACGTCAGACGCGTCCTGAAGCGGAGATCGGCGATGAGGTGGATCTTGTTTTCTGGGTCTATCTGTTCGAGAATCGGGCAATCACTGCGAGTACGATGCCGATCTACACCAACGACAGAAAGTGGGCCGAAAAACTTCAGGAGCAGGGACTCGATACGAAATACTGGAGTTTCGAACCCCGTCCCGTCCGTGTGGGCGGCGGTTCTTTCGTCGAAGGGGTCGAATTGTCGCTGCCGGGCTGCCGCGAGAAAGATACGGTCGAAGTATATATGACATACAATATGGCTTACGGCGATGCGCTGATCAATTTCATTCCGGAGCAGAGTCCGATCGCCGTTTTTTATACGATTGATTCGGTTCGTAAATAAGAAAACAATGAATAGTATGGGACGTTGGTTGCCTGCGATACTCCTTTTCGGTCTGACGACGCTCTGCTCCTGCGCTGAGGAGCCTGACAATGCTTATCCGGGGAATACCCAGAACAAAGCTCTGAAAGCCTGGATGACGCAGAATCGTCCCGATCTGCTGGAGAATTACCAGGAGGAAGGGGAGTATTACGTGGATGTCATTTCGCTGGGCGATCTGGCGGACAGTGCGATTCTGGAGACGGAGAGCTGGGTGTGGTACGATATCACGGGGCGGGATTTGCAGGGGAATATCAGTGTGGCCCGGGATTCCGTTTATGCGCTTCAGCAGGGAACTTTTACTCCTTATACACATTACGTTCCTTACTATCAGTTCTACGGTGAGCTGGCGAGCGGAACTTTCAAGGAGGGGACTTATCTGGCTATGCGGAACCCGTTGAAGCTGGGTGAAACGTATGCCGCGCAGAAGGGATTTCCCCGTGAGGTCGAATTGCGCGTGGGGGCCGAGGTCGTGCTGTATATGCCTGCGACGATCATATCCACCGAAGCCAATGGCGACGGAGGTTACGAGGGGCAGTATGCATTGAGTGCCAACCACCCGATGATCGCCCGGATCAAGCTGGTCGGAAGATCGAGTCAGCCGATTGAAACGGAGAGCGTCGCGGTCGATGATTTTGCGGCGGCGAACGGCGGACTGGACCCGACGGCTCCTCCGCAGGACGACGATTCCGAAACGGCTTCGGTCAAAGCCGGAGAGCCGGCCTCGTCGTATCGTTGGAAAATCGCCACGTCGGAGGCGCCTCAAATCTATGTGAACGAGAGTTTCAATCCTGCGGACGATGCGACCGGACTTTTCACCTATTCGAATGTTTATGTGGGATCGCAGCAGAAGGCGGACGAGATCGATCGTAAGATCAACAAGGCTTTGGTCGAGCGCTTCGGTACGGACGAACCGGGCGAACTGATCGATCCCGAGAAGAATGTCCGGGTCTGGTACATCGCCCGATTCCTGGACGGGTTCGTACAGAGTACCAATATCGACGAGGTGAAACGAATCGTTTACGGCGAGGTGGAATCCACCGGTACGTACATGAGCTACACTCCTTCGCTGAATAAGGACAAACAGATTCTGGCCTGGTATTACGCCTTGCCGCACTTCCGCTACGGAAGCTGGGGCGCTTTGCTGACCGTTTCGAGCAATGCGTACGGTGTGGTCGGCATTACCGGGACAACCCAGACCAGTTCTTCTACGAATTACGCCGCTACGTACGCTATGATGAATTATTACGGCATGATGAACAATTACTACGGTAATAATTACATGGGCAACTATTACGACGATTATTATGGCAGCTATATGAACGGTCTTTACGGCGGTTCGGTCTATAATCCTTACTACGTGGACAACTCCACATCGACCAGTACGACGATCACCGAGGTTTTGCCCTATACGCCGCTGTTGATCGAATTTTATATCGAGCCGGCTCAATAGTCCGTTGCCGGTTTTGTTTTCTGGCCGTCTGCAGGATTCCTGCGGGCGGCTTCGGTTTTTATTCCTTTGGCTGCGGGGCTTTTCATTCCCGACTCATTCCCGGCATTGGATTTGGAACATTTCGATTGTAAGACGGATTCTGTCGGTAAATTGGGTGTAATTGACGATTTTTTCAACTTTTTGTTCCGGAAAATTTTGAAATTATCGGAAAAGGATTTAATTTAGAGGAAAGAAAAAGAGGCCATCTCCGGTCTGCCGACAAATGGGTGCCGAACAGGGTCGGACTTTGTCGGAAGCGGAGAAGACGAAAAATAAATTCAACCTAAATAATTAGCAGTATGATTATCACATTTAATGAGTTGCGTCGTATCAAGGACAGACTGCCCAGCGGCAGCTCGCAACGGATTGCAGACGAATTGGGAATCTCGGTCGATTCGGTTCGTAATTATTTCGGCGGACGGCACCCCGAGGCGAAGGAAGGCGTAGGCATTCATATCGAACAAGGGCCCGACGGCGGCGTTGTGACGTTGGACGATACGACGATCCTGGATGCGGCGATGCGTATTCTGAATGAAAAATAGGATCGGAATCCCCGATTATGGCACCCCGGCTCCAGAGGCCGGGGTTTTCTGTTGCATTCCGTATCGTCGTGCGGATCGGGGGCAGGCAGGCTGCGGAATGACAGCGATGTCCGAAAGGGAGTTTCGGGCTGCCATTGTGACAGTCGGAATGTCAGTCCTTCCGGCGGTTTGTCAGATTTTACGCTCCGGAAAAGCAGGATGGTGCGAAAAGAACATTTGGTACAACCTTTGTTCACTAAACGATCGTCCGCACGGCAGCGGCAGGGCTGTGGAAGCGGAGCTGAAAAAGAAATTATTAAACTATAAAGCAACGATATTATGGCAAAGATTATTGGTATTGATTTAGGTACGACGAACTCTTGCGTCGCAGTGATGGAAGGTAACGAACCCATCGTAATTCCTAATTAGATCGGAAGAGCGTCGTGTAGGGAAAG
>OIQM01000555.1_pt1 | contig 10264 bp, 6 predicted proteins | sample 1586021 | NCBI WGS metagenome assembly OIQM01 (sample SAMN02675049, study PRJEB24791) | human gut metagenome, SKBSTL061 | isolation source: stool | host: Homo sapiens | place: USA
CTCCCAGAGAGCCGCCCATCTGATGCAACGGCGGTAGTCAGGAGCAAAGCGTTCTCCCCTGCGAGCAGCCTGTGTGAACCGGGTTTTGTGCCCCTTAGTAGCACGGTGCCGTCCAGCCTACGTTATCGGGCAGCATGGTCAGCGTACCATGCGTGGGAGAGTGGCTGTTTTACACAGCAAGCGAAGTGGTACCGCGGAGTAATGCCCCTGCCCTGGCAGGCGGGTGCAAAAGCCTTCGTCTTCGGAGTGTGACCGGGACATCGGTCATGTGCTGAGGACGAAGGTTTTTTACGCTCCGGGGCAACGCTTTGCCGGACGGCAGCCTAACGTTCCGAACCTGTTGCGGAGTGAAAAAAGGAAAGAGGTAGAAAACTATGAATACGCTGGTCATCGTATTGATCGCAGCGGTGTGCCTGTTTGGCGCTTATGTGCTTTACGGCCGCTGGCTGGCTAACAAATGGGGCATCGACCCCGCAGCCAAGACCCCGGCAGTCGTCCACGAGGATGGCCGGGACTATGTGCCCACCAACGGCTGGACGGTGTTTGCTCACCAGTTCAGCTCCATCGCCGGTGCAGGCCCTGTTACCGGTGCCATTCAGGCCGCAGCCTTCGGCTGGCTGCCGGTGCTGCTGTGGGTGCTGCTGGGCGGCATCTTCTTCGGCGCTGTCACCGACTTCGGCGCTCTGTATGCTTCCGTTAAGAACGACGGCAAGAGCATGGGTATGCTGATCGAAAAGTACATCGGCAAAACCGGCCGCAAGCTGTTCCTGCTGTTCTGCTGGCTGTTCTGCGGCATCGTCATCGCCGCTTTTGCGGACATGGTCGCCGGCACCTTCAACGCCTTTGGCGCAGACGGCGCAATGGTCGAGGCTGCCAAGACCAACGGCGCTGCCGGTATGGTTTCCATCATGTTCATGGTGTTCGCCGTCGTCTTCGGCCTTGTGCAGAAGAAGCTGAACCTCTCGGGCTGGAAGGAAGCCGCGCTCGGCATCCTCTGCATCGTTGCCTCGTTCGCCGTCGGCATGAACTGCCCACTCATCTTCGGCAAGGCGACTTGGAGCTACATCACGTTCGTCTACATCTTCTTCGCCGCCGTTCTCCCGATGTGGCTTTTGAAGCAGCCGCGCGACTACATGACCACCTTCATGTTCATCTGCATGATCGCGGGCGCGGTCGTCGGCCTTCTCGTTGCGCATCCGACGATGAACCTCCCCGTCTTCACGGGCTTCAACAATGAAAAGCTCGGCACGATGTTCCCCATCCTGTTCGTCACCGTCGCCTGCGGCGCGGTGTCCGGCTTCCACAGCCTCGTCTCCTCCGGCACGTCGTCCAAGACGGTCGAAAACGAGAAGGACATGCTCAAGGTCGGCTACGGCGCGATGATCCTCGAGAGCCTGCTTGCCGTGCTCGCACTCTGCGTGGCCGGTGCGGCCGCCGCGGCGGACGGCACTCCCGCCGCCGGTACCCCGTTCCAGATCTTCAGCCGCGGCGTTGCGGGCTTCTTCGAGATGTTCGGCGTGCCGAACTACGCCGCCACGGTCTTTATGACGATGTGCGTCTCCGCCCTCGCCCTCACGAGCCTTGACGCCGTCGCGCGTATCGCGCGCATGAGCTTCCAGGAGCTTTTCAGCGTGGACGACATGGCCCACGCCGAGCCCTGGCGCAAGCTCCTGTGCAACACGTATTTCTCCACGGTGCTGACGCTCGTGCTCGGCTACGTGCTCACGAAGATCGGCTACTCCAACATCTGGCCGCTGTTCGGCTCGGCGAACCAGCTGCTCTCCGCGCTCGTGCTCATCACGCTGTGCGTCTTCCTCAAGGTCACGGGCCGCAGCAACAAGATGCTCTTCCCGCCGCTCGTCATCATGCTTTGCGTCACGTTCACAGCGCTTGTCCAGCGCCTGATGGCCATGGTGAGCGCCATCCAAAATGCCGCTGCCGTCACCATCCCCGCGGGCGAGACGACCTGGGGCGCGGTGTTTATCGCCAACGGCTTGCAGCTCATCATCGCGGTGCTGCTCATCGTGCTCGGCGCGACCATCGTCGTGAACTCGATGAGAAGCTACGTCGCCAGCAAGCACAACAGCGAGGCCAAGGTTTAATTTTGAAAAATGTGCAAAAAAGGAGGCTTCCCGTCGGGAAGCCTCTTTTTTTGCTTTGTTACCAGCTCGCGACCGTGCCGTCGCATCTCGGTTCGGTGCCCGCGGTGTAAACGCCGTTTTCGCACTTCCAGATGATCTCGCCGCGGCCCATGGCCGTGCGGTCGTCGACGATCTCGACCTCGTGCCCCATTGCTCGCAGCTGCTCGGCGATCGTCTCGCCCGCCTCGCGCTCGATCTGGAGCTTTTTGCCGCCGATCCACTGGATGCGCGGCGCGTCGAGCGCCTCCTGCGGGTTCATGGCGTAATCGATGGTGCTCGTCAGCACCTCGACCTGCCCCTGCGGCTGCATGAACGCGCCCATCACGCCGAACGGGCCGACGGCCTCGCCGTCCTTGAGCAGAAAGCCCGGGATGATCGTGTGGTAGGACTTCTTTCCGCCCTCCAAATAGTTATCGCTCTTCGGGTCGAGGGAGAAGTTCGCGCCGCGATCCTGAAGCGAGATGCCCGTGCCGGGGATGGCGATGCTCGCGCCAAAGCCGCAGTAGTTGCTTTGGATAAGCGAGACCATGTTGCCCTCTGCGTCCGCGGTGCAGAGGTAGATCGTGCCGCCGCAGTGCGGGTCGCCCGCTTTGGGCTCGAGCGCCTTATCCGTGATGAGTGCGCGGCGGGTGGCCAGATAGTCGGGCGAGAGCAGCTCGCTGACCTTTGTTTTCATATAGCGCGGGTCGGCGACGTAGGTCTTCGTGTCGGCAAAGGCGAGCTTGATGGCCTCCATGACCTTGTGATAGTAGTCCGCGTCCTCGCGCTTTTCGGGCAGCGACAGCCCGTTGAGCATGCCGAGTGCCATCAGCACCGTGATGCCGTGGCCGTTGGGCGGGATCTCGCAGACGGTGTAGCCGCGGTAGTCCTGCGTGATGGGCTCGACCCATTCGGGGTGGTAGTTCTTGAAGTCGTCCTCGCAGAAGTAGCCGCCCGTGGCGCGCGAATGGGCGACGATCCTTTCCATCAGCTCACCGCGATAATAGCTCTCGCAGTTCGTCTCGACGAGGGAGCGCATCGTGTCGGCATAGGCGGGGAAACGGAAGACATCGCCCGCGCGGTACGGCGAGCCGTCCGGCTTCATAAAGCTCTTCCACCAGTATTCATAGGGGGAGGGGTCCTGCGCCATGACCCTGGCGATGCGCTTGCTGTCGCGCGCCCAGAGCTTGCCGACATTGACGGGCACGGCATAGCCGTTTTCGGCGTAGGAAATGGCGGGGGCGAAGAGCTCGGAGAGCGGCTTTGTGCCAAAGCGCGCATTGAGCGCCGCCCAGCCCGCGGGCGCGCCCGGGACCATCGTGGGGAGCCAGCCTTCCTCGGGCACCTCGGAAAAGCCTTTTGCGCGAACCTCGTCCGCGCTCAGCGCCATCGGCGCAACGCCGCTGGCGTTCAAGCCGTAGAGCTTTTTCTCCTTCTCGATCCACACGAGCGCGAAACAGTCGGACCCAAGGCCGTTGCCCGTCGGCTCGAGCAGCGGCATCGCGCCGGCCATGGCGACGGCGGCATCGACGGCGTTGCCGCCATTTTTCAGCACGTCGAGGCCGACCTGTGCGCCGAGGGGAACGGACGTGCAGCACACGCCGTTTTTGGCGTAGACCACGTTGCGGCGGGAAGAATATCGGTAAGTTAACGGATCGAAATTCGGCATGATCGTTCTCACTTTCGTCGTTTTTTCCCAGTATAGCGGTCCGCGCGCAAAAGCGCAAGAAAAAAGCGCTGTGCGGCGCGGCGGCGGGAAAAGTCTGCGCGAGCAATGCGGAAAACTGAATATTCACCCGATAAGAGATTGAACATTTTGCGTTTTCCCGCTTGACAATCTGAAAAACTGTATTATAATACAATCAATCTGATATGAAATGCCTCCTTTGGCACCGGCCGGGGAGAAAAGGCATCCATGACTGAGCCGTAGGTATTCCGGGCGACCGGATAAGGCTGGGTCGTGGGTGCTGTTACTTTTTTATAGAGAAAAGGAGAACGATATGAACATCAAGCCCTTTGCTGTGGAAGAATGGATGAACGAGTACGAGGTGGGTGCGCTATACAACATCGCCGAGACCTGCGTCGACTCCGTTTCGCTCGACGAGCTTTTCGAGCTCACGGGCGAGAACAAGGAGGACTTTTTGAAGGACTTCTGTGCCCAGCGCTTGACCTATGGCGATATCTGGGGCAGTGAGGCGCTGCGCAGCGGCATTTCCAAGCTCTATCACACGATCAAGGCCGATGAGGTCGTGCTCACGCACGGCGCGGCGGGCGCGAACCATCATGTGTTCTGCTCGCTCATTTCCGCGGGCGACCGTGTGGTCAGCATCATGCCGACCTATCAGCAGCTCTACTCCATCCCCGAGGCCATCGGCGCGGACGTCGCCATCATGCACCTAAAGCAGGAAAACGACTATCTCCCCGACCTGAATGAGCTCAAGAGCCTCGTCACGCCCGAGACGAAAATGATCTGCATCAATAACCCCAACAACCCCACCGGCGCGCTGATGAGTAAGGAGCTGCTGGGGAGCATCGTGGAGATCGCCCGCGGCGTGGGCGCGTACATCCTCTGCGACGAGGTCTACCGCCACCTGACGCAGAAGGACGAGTGGTGCGAATCCATCGTCGACCTGTACGAAAAGGGCATCTCGGTCAGCAGCATGTCCAAGGTCTTCTCGCTCGCGGGCCTTCGCATGGGCTGGATCGCCACGCACGATGAAGCGGCGCGCAAGGCGTTCCTGTCGCATCGCGACTACAATTTAATTAGCTGCGGCATGTTCGACGATGCGATCGCGTCCATCGCCCTGCGCCACAGCGACGTGATGCTCAAGCGCAATCAGCGCATCGTGCGCGAGAACCTCGCCATCCTCGATGACTGGATCAAGGAAAATCCGCACTTTTTCTACACCAAGCCCAAAGCCGGTACGACCGCGCTCGTTTACTACGATTTCGATATCCCCTCCTACGAGTTTTGCAAGCGCATGTACCACGAGACCGGTGCGTTCGTCACGCCGGGCGACTGCTTCGAGCAGCCCCACAGCATGCGCGTCGGCTACGCCTGCGACGTCAACACGCTCAGAGACGGCCTTGCCGCGGTGACGAAGTTTGCCGCGACGCTGTGAGCGGCGAAAACACGCGATAAATAAAAGAAATCCGTCCGGTCATCGACCGGACGGATTTTTGACTTGTAAGGGGTTCACGCCTTGGCCCTGTTCCCGCGCATGAAGTGCAGAATAAGGCCGATGGCCGCGCCGATAAGCGTCGGGCAGATCCAGCCGAGGCCGAGGTCGGCAAACGGTAGGTATTGCTGACCGAACGCCTTGATGGCCGGACCGTGGATAGCGTTGAACACGCTCTCGGGCAGCGCGATGATCAGATCGTAAACGGCAGCGATGAGCGTGAAGCCGATCGTCCAGCAGTACACCGTGCGGTCGTGGCCGAAGAATTTACCGAGCAGCGCCAGCGCAATGAGCGCGATGGAGAGCGGATAGAGGAACATCAGCACCGGCAGCGAATAGCTGATGATGGCGCTGAGGCCGAGGTTCGCAAACAGCAGCGACACGAGGCTGAAAATGATTGCCCAGATGCGGTACTTTGGCCCGTCGGGGAAGAGCGCGCTGAACGTCTCGGTGCAGCTCGTGATGAGACCGACGGCGGTCTTGAGGCACGCGAGCGTCACCGTGGCGGCGAGGATGAAGAGACCGGCGGAGCCGAGGTAGTGCTGTGCGATCTGCGCGAGCGCCGTGCCGCCGTTCTCGCTGGCTTCAAGCACGCCGCGGCTCTGCGTGCCGGCGATCGTGACGGCGATGTAGATGAACGCCATCAGAAGGCTGCTGAAAATGCCCGCGCGGACGGTGCTCCCCGCCACAGCGGTGGGATCGTCCACGCCGAGGTCACGGATGACCTGCACGACGATGATGCCGAAGGCAAGACTCGCCAGCGCGTCCATGGTGTTGTACCCTTCGAGGAAGCCAGCGAAAAACGGCTGGGACGCGTAGTCGCCGAGCGGCTCGACATCCGCGATGGCCGCACTCGGAGAGAGGAGCGCGACGACGACCAGAATGGCGAGGAAGACGAGAAAACAGGGGTTCAGAATTTTGCCGACCCAGGTCAGGATCTTACCCGGGCGCAGTGCGAAAAAGAGCGCCGCGGCGAAAAACGCTACCGAGAAGAGCAGCAGGTACAGTGTGTTACTGCCATTTTGCGGAAGCACCTGCTCAAGTCCCACGGTGAATGACGTCGTCGCGCAGCGGGGAATGGCGAAAAACGGCCCAATGGTCAGATACAGCGCGCAGGTGAAGAACATCGCGTAGGGGCGGTTGACCTTGCTGCTCAGGTCAAAAAGACCGTTGGAGCGGCTGATGCCGAGCGCGGCCACGCCGAGCAGCGGCGGGCCTACGCCCGTGATGAGAAGCCCCAGAATGGCCTGCCAAACGTTGGAACCGGCCATCTGGCCGAGGTGCACGGGGAAAATAAGGTTACCTGCGCCGAAAAACAGGCCGAAGAGCATGCTGGCAACATAGGTGTATTCCTTGGCGGTGAGCTTGCGTTTCATGGTAAAAAATTTCCTTTCATGGCGGTGGGGCAAAAAAGCCCCGTCCTGAATGATTCGGGTAACAAAAAAACCGGTCTGTTCCCGCGATCTGACATTGCAAGGGGATACTCCCATGCTTGTGGAACATTCCACAAGTGCTTTGCCAGATCAATGGAGCATACCGGATCCATGCTGCCGATCATTGCAGGCAGCGAATCAAACCGAGCCTTGGAAAATGAGGTCGATCAAACCGCTGCCAACTGCTTCGACGACATAGATTCGGACGAATGCCCCTCTACGCCAACGATCAGTCGCCAGCTTACTCCAAAAACAGCATTTCTGGACGTAACCATGGTGTTCAAACGATCGCCTCCTTTGCTGCGGAAATTGGCATCATTATACCATGCCATTACATTTTGTCAAGTATCAATGAGAAAATGATATGTTAAAATCGGAAGCGAAAAATTGGGCCGATGGATGAAGCTTCATTCGGGCCACGCAAAGAAGCATGCGGCGCGATAATGCGCCACCTTGCGGTAAAGGCGCGAAAAAGGCGCGAAAACAGACTGCTTTCGCACCTTTTCGGTAAATAAAAAGATCAGAACACCACGACGAGCAGCATCTTGAACTGCTCCTGACCGTACACCGCGTGCGGGTGACGCGCGGGCATGACGATGGATTCGCCCTCGTGCAGGATGTGCTCGACGCCGTCGATCGTGATCCGACCCACGCCGTCGAGGCAGGTGACCATCGCGTCGCCGCCGGATTCGTGGGTGCTGATCTCCTCGCCCTTGTCAAACGAGAAGAGCGTGACGCTCACGTGCTCGTTCTGCGCCAGCGTGCGGCTGACGACCTGACCGGACTGATAGGCGACCTGATCGCGCAGGGTCAGAACCTCTGCCTTGCTGATATTTTTCATACCATCCATGATAATTTCCTCCTGTTGAAACGCGCGGCGTTTACCGCCGCGCGTGATATGACTTTCTTATCATGCCCTTTTTGCGGAAAAAGGCAACGATTATTTTGCTTTGTGCGCCAGCACGCAGTACCACTCGGTGTTTTCGATATCGAACGCGCCGAACTGCACGGGGAAGGCCTTGACCTGAATGTCCTGATAGCCGAGCTGCGCGAGCTTGTCGAGCAGTAATTTCTGCGGCACGGGGTGGTAGTGCTCCTCAAAACGCTCTTTTTGGAAGATTTTGTTATCGCGCTCAAAGGTGTAGACAAGATTGAAGACAATGGAGCCGTCGGATAAATGGTCCCAGACCTGCATGAGGTTCACGCGGTCGCCGTTTGGCAGGAAGGCGGGATTGTAGCAGTAAAAACGCTTTTTCTGCCCCACGATACGGTCCCAGTTGCGAAGGTCGAAGTAGAGGTAGCCTCCGGGCTCCACGAGCGCGTCCATCTGCTCCAAAACGCCGGTGATCTCGTTGTTTGTCACGTAGGCAAGCGAGTTGCCGGTGCTCATCACGCAGTCGAAGCTGCGGTCAAAATGAGACGTCAGGTCGCGGAAATCGCTCTGCTGCAGGTCGATGGCGATGCCACGCTCGTCCGCCTTTTTGCGGCAGCGCGCGAGCATGCTGCCGCTCAAATCGGAGCCGTACAGCGAGACGCCGAGCTGCCCGAGCGGCAGCGTGAGCGAGCCCGTCCCGATGCTCACATCGAGCGCCGAGCGAATGGGCCTGCCGTCGAAAACGGTCTGCCAGTGGGAGAGGGTCTGTGCATCCTTTTTCGGGGAGTCGAAGAGGTCGTAGATGTCGGTGCGGTCGTAGACGCTGGCCATAGAGCATGCTCCTCCTGACAAAATATTGGATCGTGCCCCGCGCTCAGCGCTTTTTGCGCTGGGACGAGGACGGAATGTCCATTTCCGAGCGGTACTTGGCGACGGCGCGGCGGCTGACCTCGATGCCGAGAGCCGAGAGCGCCAGACGAAGCGCCTCGTCCGAGAGCGGCGCAGCCGGGTCCTCTGCGCGAATGAGGCTTTGCAGCCGCTGCTTGACCGCGTGGGACGAGACTGCCGCGTCGGGGCGGATCGCCGTGGTGAAAAAGCTGCGCACGGGGATGATCCTGCCCTGGAACTGAATGTATTTATTCTGCGCCGCACGGCTCACGGTGGAGGTGCTGACGCCCATTTTTTCGGAAAGCTGCTGCATCGTCACGGGCAGCAGTGCCTCGCCGCCACAGAAAAAGCCGTGCTGCTCGCGCCCGATGAGCGTGAGCATCTGTATGAGTGTGTCGCAGCGGGTGTGGACGCCCTTGATGAGGGCCTGTGCTTCGGAGAGCTTTTCTTTCACGTAGCGCTGGACCTCGGGGTCGTCGCTCGTGTTCATCAGCGCGGCGTATTCGGCATTGACGGACAGGCGCGGCAGAATGCGCTCGTTGAGCTCGATGACGAGCTGGCCCTGCTGCACGGAAAATTCCGCGTCGGGGGCGACATAGGCGATCTGCTCGCTGCCGGCAAAGCTGCGCGAGGGGATCGGGTTGAGCGCGAGCACCTTGGAAGCGGCGGCCTTGGCTTCGTTGACGCTGACGCCGAGCAGGGCGGCAAGGCCGGAAAAGTTGCGCTTGCCGAGCATTTCTAAGCCGTCGCGCGCGATCTTCAGTGCCAGCGGGTCGAGCGAGCGGTCCTGCGCAAGCTGGAGTGTCAGACATTCCGACAGATTCCGCGCGCCGACGCCCGGCGGGTCGAGCATCTGCACGGCAAACAGCGCCTGCTCGAGCGAGAAGAGCGGGATGTCGAATTCGCGGGACAGCTCTTCGAGCGGGCAGTCAAGATAGCCGCGCTCGTCGAGGCAGTCAATCAAAAAGCGGCACAGGCGCAAAAGCTCATCATCGACGAGCTTCATCTGCCCGATCTGCTCGGTCAGGTGGTCGCGGAACGTTTTTTCGCGCGTCAAAAAGGCGGTGAAGTCCTGCACATCCTCCATACCGGAGGAGGTGACGCCGCGCCACGAGTCCGTCTCGCGAACCTCGAGCGGTTCACGCTCGGCGGGAGCGGCCTCGCTGGGAAGCTCAGTTTCGTAATAGGTGGGGGACTGTACGTCGAGCAGCGGGTTTGAGAGCGCGACCTCCTGCACGTATTCGCTCAGCTCCGGCGCGGAGAGCTGCAAACAGTCGAGCGACTGGCGCATCGTCTGCGTCAGCACGAGCTTTTGGCTCAGCGTCTGCCTTTGTTCAAGCTGCACGATAGATTCCCTCCCCAAATGATGCTCATTCAGTAAATTAAAGTATAGCAGTTTTCGCCTTTCTTCGCAATACACAGATGCGCGGGAATGGTCCAAAAAAGCAAGGGAACATTCGGCGCGCAAAAAAGCAGGGCGGCCCAAGGCCGACTCCGCATAAGAAAACATGCGGTTTTGCCTGCGCCTTTTTGGCTGAAATACAACCGAAAAAAACTCCCCATACGCCAGTATGGGGAGTTTTTTTAGCTGATTTCATCTCAAAAATTCATTGGCAAAACTGCTTTGCACCGAAAAAGAGCAAATTTTGTGCGGAGCTGAGGCGCGACGGCGCAGGCATGCTGACGCATGGCAAGACGGCGCAACGAAGGAGTCCGTGCAAAATTTGCCTTTTACGGCGCATGTTTTCTTATGTGGAGCCGGCCAAAACG